>Ga0209893_1000015_pt1 | contig 51030 bp, 38 predicted proteins | sample GWRWT3_25Nov14_FD_187190 | JGI IMG/M metagenome (GOLD analysis project Ga0209893, IMG submission 187190) | Sand microcosm microbial communities from a hyporheic zone in Columbia River, Washington, USA - GW-RW T3_25-Nov-14 (SPAdes) (version 2) | ecosystem: Engineered > Artificial ecosystem > Sand... | reverse complement strand
CCCACAATAAAATCCGGAACCATGTCTGCCGGCATCACGAAATAGGCCAATGCGGCCAGTAGCACGGCCTTTGCCCTGGCGGGTGTGTGCGGGTCCATCGCGCAATAATAGGCCGCCATCAGGTCCGGCGCGAACGGAATATGCGCCAGAGATCGCCGCAGCTTGGGCCAGAATCGCCCGCGAACGGTCTTCTCGTTGCGCATGATGGTCGCAGGCAGATGTATGCCAGGGTCATTTATCTCCATAGCCGCAATATAGAGATTGGGGCTGTTCTGGACAAGTAATGTTCCAATTTTTCCTGTTTTGCTCTACAAACGGGTCATCGAAAACCAACAAAAGCAGGGAATATCCCATGGAACTCAGCAATAAAATTTCAGCAATCATTACTGGCGGCGCATCCGGCCTGGGCGAGGCGACGGCGCGCGAACTGGCGTCACAGGGCGTCAAGGTCGCCCTGTTTGATATGAACGCCGAACGCGGTGAGAAAGTCGCCAAGGAAATTGGCGGTGTATTCTGCAATGTTAACGTCACTGATGAAGCCAGCGTTGTCGCCGGATTTGTGAAATCACGCGCCGCCATCGGCCAGGAACGCATTCTGATCAATTGCGCAGGCACCGGCATTGCGATGAAGACCGCCTCACGCGACAAGAAAAATGCGGGTGCTATCCTTTCACATCCGATTGACAGGTTTGACACGATTATTCAGATCAATCTGGTCGGCACGTTCCGCTGCATCGCCAAATCGGCGGCGGGCATGATGAGCCTGGACCCGATCATGGAAGATGGCGAGCGTGGCGTTATCATCAATACCGCCTCGGTTGCCGCCGAAGACGGGCAGGTGGGCCAGGCCGCCTATTCCGCATCCAAGAACGGCGTTGTCGGCATGACGCTGCCGATCGCCCGCGATCTGGCGCAGGAAGGCATTCGCTGCGTGACCATTCTGCCGGGCATTTTCAACACGCCATTGCTGGCCGGTGCGCCGGAAAATGTGAAAAAGGCGCTGGGCGCGCAGGTGCCGTTCCCGTCACGCCTTGGCAACCCCAACGAATATGCCCGCTTGGCGCGCCACATCTGTGAAAATGAAATGCTGAACGGCGAAAGCATCCGTCTCGACGGCGCAATCCGCATGGCGCCGCGGTAAAGGATTTCCAGCGGGGCTGAAGTAACCCCGTTTAGTCCCGCTGGTTTTAAATTTTTTTCGGGAGAAGATTTTAGATGCTGAATGAGTTCAAAACATTTATCGCCAAAGGCAATGTTGTTGATATGGCCGTTGGCATTATCATCGGTGCGGCCTTCACGGCCATTGTCACGTCGCTGGTAGGGGATGTTTTCAATCCGATAATTGGCATTATTATCGGCGGCATCGACTTTTCAAATTACTATATAGATCTGTCTATGGGCGGGTATCCCACACTCGACGCGGCCCAGAAAGCTGGTGCGCCGCTTATTATGTATGGGCAGTTCATCAACTCAATCATCAAATTCCTGATTGTCGCGATAGTCGTGTTTTTCCTGGTAAAGGGTGTGAACAAACTGAAAGCCGATCAGGAAGATACAGCAGCACAAACCCCGGTTTTGCCATCTGAAGAAGTATTGCTGCTTCGTGAGATTCGCGATTCGCTGATGAAATAGCCAGCCTGATTCTGGCCCGCACTGAATTATTCAGAAAGCGGGCCAGAAACTGGCAGTGGCTATTCCGCAGCCTGCTTCTGCATTTGCCAGGAAAGATTCCCGGCGGGCAGGTTGAACACTCCCGCCACATTATCGCGCATGATGGCCTGACGCTGGGCTTCGGTCAGTTTGCCCGTATGCTGTTCCAGCAGGGATTGCGAGCGTGGCCAGGTTGAATCCGTATGCGGAAAATCATTGGCCCACAGCAGTTGCGAATGATCCATCATCCCGGCGGCGACAGACTGAAACGCCACCCAGTCATCCTGGAAGGTCATCCAGACATTGCTTTTCAGATATTCGCTGGGCAGCTTGCTCAGCCCCCGGATAATGCCGTTCTGCGCATGATTGAAGGCGGCATGGTCCATGCGATAGCGGTAATGCGGCATCCAGCCAGCATCGCCCTCGGCGCAGACTAGTTTCAGTTTTGGGTTGCGCTCAAACACCCCGCCCAGCACCATGGTGCCAACCACATCCTGCACTGCGCGGATGATGGCAAGGAAAGTGTTGATTGGATGGCCGCGGCGTTCCTCGTAGATGCCGCCGCCACGCGCCGTCAGAATATGAAAGCACACGGGCAGGCCAAGATCGGTGGCGCATTGCCACAGCGCGTCATAATCGGGATGGTCGTAATCCTCATAACCCGGATTGCCCGGCATCATCATGCCGACCATGCCCATTTGCTTGGCGCGGCGGAAATCTTCAATGGCGCTGTCCACGTCGCGCACCGCCGTCATGGCCAGGCCGAACAGCCGGTTGGGTGAGTCCGAGCAAAAGCTTTGCAGCCAGCGATTATAGGCCTGCATGCTGGCGTCCTTGTAATCCATGTTGCGGTGCGTGCACAGCGCCATGCCCAGCGAGGCATAGATGATTTCGGCGGCGATGCCGTCGCGGTCCTGATCGGCGGCGCGGGCCTTGCCATCATATCCGCCTGCGCGCACCTCGCCCCATTGCATCGCCTTGGCGCGCTTGGCGCGTTCGGCCACGGTGCGCCCGGCCCCGTCGATAAAGCCGATGGGCGCAGTCTTGCGCATGCCGTCAACAATATACACATCGGCGCCATCTTCGCGTTTTACCACGCGGGGCGCGGTGTCGCGATATTTCGGATCGATAAAATCCACATAACAATTTGGCGGCTCGACAATATGGCTGTCGGCGGAAATCGTGCCTTGCGGGATCATGATATTCTCCTATCTTCTGGTTATTCGTATAACTCTTGTCATCACTATAAATTGGAAGGGCCAGACAGTTGAAGGAAAACATTCCTTCTGGCCACTGGCAAAAAAAAGGCCCGGCGGGGGGGGGAGCCGGGCCTGTAGTGCGGATGGGCTTACTCCGCCGCCATCTTCTGCATCTGCCAGGATTCGTTCCCCGCAGGCAGGTTGAACAGCGCGGCGACATTATCGCGCATGATCGCCTGACGTTGCGCCTCGGTCAGCTTTCGCGCATGCTCGTTAAGCAATTCCTGCGACTTTGGCCAGGTCGAATCCGTATGCGGAAAATCATTGGCCCAGATCAGTTGCTTGTCATTCAGCAAATGCGCCGTCTCAAAGGCGATCCAGTCATCCTGGAAGGTCATCCAGACATTGCTTTTCAGATATTCACTGGGCAGTTTGGTCAAGCCCCTGAGCAGGCCGCCCACCACATTGAACTTCGCCGCATGGTCCATCCGGTACATGTAATGCGGCATCCAGCCTGCATCACCCTCGGCGCAGACCAGCTTCAGCTTCGGATGCCGCTCGAACACGCCACCCAGCACCATCATGCCGATAACATCCTGCACGGCGCGGATGATAGTCATGAAGCCGTTCATTGAATGGCCCCGGAACGCGTTGCTCTTCCTGCCCAGGCCGCCCGTGCGCGAAGTCAGGATATGAAAGCAGATCGGCAATCCAAGATCGCTGGCGCATTCCCACAATGCGTCATAAGACGGATGATCATAATCTTCATGCACTGGCTCGCCCGGCATCATCATGCCGACAAACCCCATTTCCTTGGCGCGGCGGAAATCCTCAATGGCACTATCGACGGATAGCACCGCCGTCATCGCCAGCCCGAACAGCCGGTCCGGCAAGCCGACGCAAAAAGTTTGCAGCCAGCGATTATAGGCCTGCATGCAGGCGTTTTTATAGTCCGGGTCCGGATGGGTGCACAGCGCCATGCCGACAGAGGCGTACAGCACTTCGGCGGCGATGCCGTCACGAATCTGATCGGCTTCGCGCGCCTTCGGGTTCCAGCCGCTGTCGCGGGTATCCTTGAACCGGATCTTGCCGACACGGGCATTGCGGTCGGGAATCGAGTACCCGGCGCCATCAAGCAATGCGAGCGGTACATTGCGCTTCAGATCCTTAATGACATAGACATCCTGCCCATCGGGCAGGGTTTCGATATGCGGCGCATCGGCGCGATATTTCGGATCGATAAAATCAATGTAACAGTTAGGCGGCTCGGACACATGTGAGTCTGCCGAAATTGCACCTCTGGGTATCATGGTTCTCTCCCCGGCTTTTTATGTGGCTACCATAATCTATGATCATAATTCAGAAGGGGATCTGTCAAGCACGTTTTTCGCTGGGCGTTTCAACTATCCGCCGCGTCTCATCAAGATTTACACAGATTTTTACCGTTTTATGCAATTGCTGCATGGACGACGCAGTTGCAGCAAGCTACACTCCATTGTGGTAGTGATATCCAGCGCTACCAAATCTAGACCGGTTCGATGACTTATCCGTCAGACAAAGGGAGCCGCTTATGGGCAGCAACAGTCCGGCCTTCAGTACCCACGCCATGGTAGAACCAGAATCAAACCCTATCGATATGATTGAACAGATTACCGCCGCCAGAGACTGGCCCTATGAGCGGGAATCGGATGCAGAGCTGACCCTGTTCAGTGGCAGCAAATGGACGGATTTCCGTCTTGGCTTCAATTACCTGACCGATTGTGATGCGGTGCAACTGACCCTGATGTTTGAGGCCAGGGTGCCCGAACCGCGCCAGAATGAAGTGTTTCATCTGCTGGCACTGGTCAATGCGCGCAACTGGCTGGGGCATTTCGACTGGTGGGAAGAAGAACGCGCGGTGATGTTCCGCTATGGGGTGCCCATGCGCGGATCGGAGCTGTCCTGTGGGCAGGCCGAGGACATCATTGATCTGGCGCTGGAAGCCTGCGAGATTTTCTTCCCGGCGTTGCAATATGTATTATGGGGCGGCATGTCCGCCAGCGAGGCGGTCAATGCCTGCATGATGGAGACCATGGGTGAAGCGTGAGCACATCTTCTGAGACTGCGGCGCTTTTTGCCGGTTCGCTGGTGCTGGTGGGCGCCGGCAAAATGGGCGATGCGCTGTTGCGTGGCTGGCTTGGCCGGGGCGTTCCGGCCAGGCAGGTGGTGATTTTCGAACCAGCGCCCAGCGCCGCGTTACAGGAGTTGACCAGCAAACAATCGATTCGGCTTAATCCGGCGATTGCAGATGTTACCGATACGGCAGTGCTGGTGCTGGCGGTAAAGCCGCAGGCGATGCAGGATGTATTGCCGCAATTTGCGCCCCTCGCGCAGGGGGGCGCGCTGGTGCTGTCCATCGCAGCGGGAAAACCCATCCGGTTTTTTGAACAGTATTTTGCAGGTGCGCCCATCGTGCGGGCCATGCCCAATACACCGGCGGCGATTGGTCAGGGAATCACGGCCATGTACGCCAATCTGCAGGTGAGTGCGCAGCAGCAACAATTAGCCATGGCGCTGATGAAATCGGTAGGCGATGTTGGCTGGATTAAAGACGAGGCTTTAATGGATCCGGTCACAGCAGTTTCCGGCAGCGGTCCGGCCTATGTGTTTTTGCTGATTGAGGCGCTCGCCAGGGCAGGCGAGAAAGCGGGATTGGATGCCGATTTTTCCTATCTTTTGGCGAAGCAGACGGTCAGCGGCGCTGCTGCGCTGGCCGCGCAATCCGATCAGCCTGCATCTGTATTGCGTGAAAATGTCACCAGCCCGGGCGGCACAACAGCGGCGGCCCTTGAAGTGCTAATGCGGCCCGATGGCTTGCAAAGCCTGATGGATGAGGCGGTGCTTGCGGCGTCCCGGCGTTCACGCGATCTGGCGCAATAATATTTATCTAAAGCGCGTTTGGGCCTGCCAATATTCAGGATGCTCTCGCTTTATCGCTATTGCGGCGGCGCCCATTTCGTCCGCGTTGGCGAACAATCCAAAACATGTCGCGCCACTTCCGGACATCCGGGCCAACAGACAGCCCTTTTGCCCGGCCAGCGCATTCAGCACGGTCTGAATTTCCGGCACAAGTTCAATCGCGGGCCGTTCCAGATTATTGCCGCGTGCGCGCAGTAATCGCGCCAGCTTTTTCGTACTGCTGACATGTCGTGGAAAACGTTGCGGGGCTTTGTCAAACCGTCCGTCCAGTTTTTCAAATACGGCCCGTGTTGAAAGCAGAATGCGCGGATTGACCAGCAGGACATAGCAGTCCGGCAATGTGGGGGCGGCGCTTAGCTGTTCGCCAATGCCCCGCATGATAGCAGGCCGACGGCGCAAACACACGGGAACATCCGCACCTAAATGCAATGCGAGTTTGCTAAGCGCCCTGGCTTCAACCTGCAAATCCCAAAGCGGGATCAGCAATTGAATGGCGGCGGCCGCATCTGACGATCCGCCGCCAAGCCCGCTCGCGGCGGGCAAATATTTATGTAATTTTATTGCGGCGCCAACAGGGGTTGGGGCCAGGGCCGCAAGGGCGTGGGCCGCGCGCAGAACCAGATTGGCTTCCAGCGGACCGCATTCATCCGCAAACGGCCCATCAACCTGCAATGAAATTGTAGGGCTTTCGGTTACTTCCAGGCGATCGCCGAATTGTGTAAAGACCGTCAGGCTTTCTATCTGGTGATATCCATCACTGTTACGCCCAAGCACTTGCAAAAACAGGTTCAGTTTGGCAGGTGCAATTATATTTCGCAGATCAGGATTTTTGTGCACTGGGTACTGCTGGCTGAGACTGGGTTGGGCTGCTATCCAGGCCGTATTGCAGCTTCTTTTCTATAACGCGCCTGATCTCGGGCTCGGGATCAAACGACAGGGCGCGCTGCCACTGAAATTGTGCTTCCAGCCGACGCCCGACCTGCCAATAGGCATCCCCAAGATGATCGTTGATTACCGCATCTTGTGGCAACAGGCTAATGGCGTTCTCCAGTGTTTCGACCGCATTGCTATATTCGCCGATGCGATATTGAATCCAGCCAAGACTGTCAATGATGGCGCCGTCTTCCGGGCGTTGTTTTGCCGCGCTTTCGATCATGGTTTTTGCGCGCTGAATATTGAGGCCTTTATCGATCCAGGAATAGGCCAGATAATTCAGGACATTCGGCTGATCCGGTTCCAGTTCCAGCGCATGCAATAAATCACGTTCCGCATGCGGCCAGTTTCCCGCCCGTTCCAGCGTCATGCCGCGCGCATACAGCATCGGCCAGTGATACGGCTTTGGTGCGCCAAGTCCGGCAATGACTTTGTCATATTCCGTGACCGCCTCGTCATAGCGTTCATGGTTGCGCAAAGTATCGGCAAGTGAAATTTGCGCCTGACCCGACCTGCTGGGATATTTCGCAATATATTGACGCAGGCCTTCAATAGCCGCTTCAGCACGGCCCGCCCGGTCCTCGTTCTGCGCCATCTGAATGCGGGCGCTTTCGAAATGGGGGGAGCTTTCGGGCACCCCGGCATACATGGCGATGGCGTCGTCATAACGTCCCAGCCCCTCCAGCATTCCAGCCAGTAATATTCGGGCCTCCTCAGAATCAGGATTGATATGTATGGCCAGACGCAAATAAATCAGCGGCAGGGGATTAGGCGCGCTTTCCTGGCTCAGGACGCTGCTTACGCCATACAGCACCTCGGCGGCGCCTGCTGCGGGATCATTAACCAACAGGTTTGCGGGCTGCTTGGCTGCATTGCGCGCCAGGGCGGCGGTAAGGAGCGGGTGCGGCTGAACGGGTTGCACAAGACTGCGGTAAATTTCAGCGGCGCGCGGATACTGATTGCGCGTTTCCAGATATGTTCCAAAGGCCAGCGCGGCGCGGATCGACCGGCTGCCATTTTCACCCAACAATTCGGTGAAATATTGTTCCGCCAGATCATCGCGTTTCGCAACCGACGCCATCAGGGCACGATGAAAAGCATAAAATGGCTGAAAAGAATTGCGCTGCGACAATGGTTCCAGACTGGCAAGAGCAATGTCCATATTGCCGAGGCCTGCCTCCGCCCATGCACCCAGCAGAGGTTGCAGCAAGGCGCCCAGCCCCTGTTTGTCGAGCGTGGCAATCAATGTTTTGGCCTGCGCAAAATCACGTCTCTTGAAAGCGTCGCTGATCAGGCTCAGGGCCACGAGTTGATTGTCCTGCTGGACCTTTTGTAACTGCCGGGCCAGGGGCAAGGCGTCCGCGACTGCGCCATCCTGCAACTTGAACAAAAAGGCAGAAAGCAGAACGCTGGTGTTTTTCGGGTCCGCGGCAAGAACCTGGTCCATAAAAATGACGCCGGCGGCGCTGTCATTTTGCGCGCGCGCGTGGATGCCGGCCAGATAATTGCCGGACAGGGATGGGCCAGCCTGGATGATTTTTACCGGGGCGGGGCGGTTGATGTCTATTGCAACAGCCACGGCCTGCTTTTCATCCGCATTGCCCCGCTGGGCGGGGTCGGAGCAGGCGGCAAGAATCAGGGCGATAGCTGCGGCACTGACGATATTTGCCCAAAAACCCCTGCGAAGTGGTTGCGGGCCTGTCCTTATCCCAAATTGCAAATAGGCCACCTGGCAATTTTCCGTTCTGTTCAGAATTCTGAGGTAAGGCGTGGCGGTCTCCGTGCCATGATCTGACATAATGTACAATGTCAAATTTGCGTAATCTTCCATGCCACCCTATCCATCCATCTTGCTACCTAATATAGGAACATCGGTTTGCCACGAACATGGGCAATTTGCGGGCGGTATTCATCTGTGTCGTACAAGGCCCCGACATCGACCCGGCGCTCGCCTTCAATGCAGGTGCCGACGGGCACTGTGGTGTAATTACCGTCCCGGATGGCCATCATCTTTCCCTGTTCGCCATCCGCCAGCAATTGCACCGCCATCGCCCCGTAGCTGGCTGCCACCATGCGGTCAAGCGCGTCGGGGCTGCCTGCGCGCATCAGATAGGCCAGTGACTGGCTGACAATGTTAACGCCGGTGCGGCGTTTCAACTCTTCGCCGATGATCTCGCCAATCCCGCCAAGCTTGCGATGACCATAGGCATCGGCCTCGCCACGCTCGACCACGCCACCGCCCTCGATGACAGCGCCTTCCGAGACAACCACAATGGCGTAGTTGGAAGGGTTGGCTGCCCGGTCGGCCACGAGCTGTCCGGCCAACCGGTCAATATCAATGACACATTCGGGAATTGCCACCCGGTCCGCATCGGCAAGGAAACCCGATATCAATGCCGTTTCCCCGGAATTGCGGCCAAACAGTTCTATGACTGCGATCCGTTCGTGGCTGCCCGTTGGCGTGCGAAGTGCGGTAATGAATTCAACCGACCGGCTGACAGCGGTGGAAAAACCGATGCAATAATCGGTGCCAAACACATCATTGTCCATGGTTTTTGGCACCGACATTACGCGCACCCCTTCGCGCCCCAGCCGGGCGGCGTAAGACAGCGTGTCGTCGCCGCCAATCGGAACCAGCGCATCAATCTTCAGATGCTCCAGCACCCTGAGAACGTGTTTGGTGCAGTCAATCGTTCCATCCTTGTTGGCGGCAAGTTTCCTGATGTCGATAAAAGCCGGGACTTCCGCCGCCTTGACCTTGCCTGGGTTGGTGCGCGACGTATGCAGGATCGTGCCGCCGCTGCGGTCGATGGTGCGCACGGTATTCGCATTCAGCGGTAACAGCCATTCCTGTGTATGTGCGGGATCATCAGGGTTAAACGATAGCGGTCCGGCCCATCCCCTACGGAACCCGGTTACCTGCCAGCCCAGACGCAACGCCTGTCGCGTCACCGATTTGATACAGGGGTTAAGACCCGGCACATCGCCGCCGCCGGTCAGAATTCCTATGTGCATGAGGGTGCTCCTGTTAGGCTGAAAATTGCACGGCATGTCAACATGACAACATGATAAAACGAACGGTAGTTCAGCCAATCTGAATAATCGGCTAATTATTCGCCTCCTGCACCTGGAGGCTCGCGGTCATCTGCGCGCACAATAGCGGCTGCGACAAGGACAACCAGTACAAGAATAACGATAAATGTAAGTCCCTTGCCCGGATCCTGCACAATCAAAGAGCCAAGGCCCAGCACCATCATAAAGCCGCCGATAATATAGAGCAGCATATGCATAGAGTCAGCTTTCCTGTGATTGTAGTGTGCGCGATGATTCGGGACGATGCATCAGGATATCCCGCCATTCAGTGACAGCAAGCCCGAATATAGGGACGGACGGCGGTCGCGGTACAGGCCCCATTCACGTCTTTGCCGCTCGCAGGCCGTCAGATCAATGGCTGATATTAAAAATCCACTATCATCGCGCCCGGCTTCAGCGGTCATTGCACCGAAATTGTCAGTAATGAAGGACGAGCCATAAAAGTTTATGGCGCAGCTTGCGCCCTGCTCATGGCCGGTACGGTTTGCGGCGATCACCGGGACCATGTTGGCGGCGGCATGGCCCTGCATGACCCGGCGCCAATGGTCGCGCGAATCAATGGATGGATCGTGCGGTTCCGAACCAATGGCGGTGGGATAGCAGATCACCTCTGCGCCATTCAGCGCCATGATGCGGGCGGCTTCGGGAAACCATTGATCCCAGCATATGGCGGTGCCGACGCGCCCAATCTGTGTTTCCCACACGCAAAACCCCGTGTCCCCAGGGGCAAAATAGTATTTCTCGCTATAGCCAGGTCCGTCGGGAATGTGGGATTTCCGGTAAATCCCCAGAACCGACCCATCGGCATCAATCATGGCCAGACTGTTAAAACAGATATTGTCGGCCTGCTCAAAAAAGCTGACGGGCAGAACCACCCCCAGTTCCGCTGCAAGGCCCCGCATATGGGCAATTGCGGGATTATCTTCCGGGCGGGTTGCCAGCGCCAGATAAGCGGGGTCCATATCCTTGCAGAAATATGGGGTTTCAAATAATTCCGGTAACAGAATTAGCCTTGCTCCACCTGAGGCAGCGGCGCGCACCAGCGTATCGGCGGCGGCAATATTGCGCGCCCTGTCCGGGGTGCAGGCCATTTGTATCGCCGCCATGACTAATTGCCGCATAAACCCTCCGCATCACTCTGTTTGTCATGATTAACCATATATCAACGCTATTTGGAAAGACTGGCTTAACAGCAGTTTAAGGGGCCCAAATAGCTATTATGAAATCTGTTCCAAATATATTGATAACTGGTTCCTACGCGATCATCAGCCTGTTGGCGACGGTATTGCTGCCTGTCGTTACCGGAGTTTCCATCGCAGTCGCGATCGCACTTGGAATGAACCTGTTTTTATTGTGCGGGCTGGCGCACAGCCGTCTGGACGCCAGAGGCGAATTGCGCAGCATGAACCGCAGGCTGTCGGGTCTTGTCAAAGGTCAGAAATCCCTGCTTCAGGATATTGAACAGGCGAAACGCGATACCAACCATCTTGGCGAGATGTTTGACGCGCTGGATCTGAAATCCAATAAAGAAATTGTCAATGAGATGCGGGTGCTGGAAGGATTGCTGCACCGTCTGGCCGAGAAGCGCGTTACGTCAGATTCATCGCCAGAAAATGGGGCCGCCGTGCTGGCGCCGCCGGAAAATTTGCGCGTGGTAAACAGCAAAAATGAAATTTCTCTGATCGCGCTCAATGAAGCACTGGAAGAAAACCGCATTGATCTTTATCTGCAACCCATTGTCAGCCTGCCACAACGCAAAATTCGATCCTATGAAGGCTATTCGCGGTTGCGTAATGTGGATGGCACACTGATCGAGCCGGCCCAGTATCTTGGCGTGGCGGAAACTGCAGGCATTGTTTCAACCATCGATAATTTCCTGCTGCTGCGCTGTGTGCAACTGATCCGCCGTCTGCATAGCCGTAACCGGGGTGTGAGAATTTTCTGCAACATTTCAGCGCATTCGTTGCGTGATCAGGGATTCTTCCCGCAATTCGTGGATTTCATGGAACAGAACAAGGATCTGGCCGGTTCCATGATTTTCGAATTTTCGCAGGCCACGGTGGAAGAAAACACTGCGCTGGAATGGCGCCAGTTGGCCCGCCTTGCCAGGCAGGGTTACCGCTTCTCCATGGATAATATCAGCCATCTCGATATTGATCTGGAAGAATTATCCGGCCGCCATTTCGCCTATATCAAGGTGCCTGCATCCACATTGCTAACGGGCATGAAGCAGGCGCGCTCGCGGTTTTTATCCGGCGATATCAAGCTGGCCATGCGGCGTTTCGGTATTGATCTGATTGCGGAAAAGATCGAGGAAGAAGCAACCGTCGTGGGCCTGCTGGAATATGAGCTGGATTTTGGCCAGGGCTATCTGTTTGGCGAACCGCGCCGTTCACGCGGCCCTGAGGAATTACAGGGCGCGACACAGTCTGTTCCCATAGCCGCTGCAAATTAGTTTGCACTCAAGCCAGGCCCGCTTTATCTCAGATGGATGACTAAAGAGACGCCCAATACATTGTCGCAGACAGGGCATGTGCAAATGCTGTCCGGCATGCGCGAGCTTGTGGGCGCGGATCATGACCGGTATGACGGCTTTATCTGCGATGTCTGGGGGGTTCTGCATGATGGCGTCTCGCCCTATCCCGGTGTGGCGCAATGTCTGCGCCTGTTGCGCGCGCTGGGCAAGCCGGTGATACTGCTGTCCAATGCGCCGCGTCCCGCGCCGTCTGTTGCACGGCACCTGGCCGGGTTTGGGTATGTGCAGGGGCCGGATGGGCATTACGACCGGCTGATCACATCGGGGGACGCCACCCGTATTGCGATTGCCAGCGGATATTATGGCGCAAGTTTGCTGCATATCGGGCCTGACCGGGATCTGCCATTGCTGGAAGGGCTGGATGTGGAATGCGGCAGCGCCGTCAACAGTCAGTTTGCCCTGTGTACAGGCCTTTATGACGATGAAACGCAAACCCCGGAGGATTATCGCGACCTGCTGCGTGAATTGCTGGCGCGGTCGCTGCCGATGCTGTGCGCCAATCCCGATGATGTGGTGATGCGTGGCGGCAAACAGATTTATTGTGCGGGGGCCGTGGCGCGCGCCTATGCGGCAATGGGCGGTGCGGTGACATTTTTTGGTAAACCCTATCCCGGCGTTTACCGCATGTGTCTGGACGCGCTGCAGGAAATTCTGGGCCGTGCAGTGTCACCTGCGCGCATACTGGCCATTGGGGATGGTCTGTATACGGATATTTCCGGGGGGCAATCCGCCGGTATGCCGACACTGTTGTTAAGCGGCGGCATCCATGCCGAGGAACTGGGTGGGATTTCCGGTCCGCCGGAAATGCTTCTGCCCGCATTGAAACTGGCCTGTGCAAAGGCAAAAACCGCGCTTCCAGTCTCAGTAATCTATCGTCTTGTCTGGTGATGTTAAACCCGCGCCGGGATTAAAAATCCGGAGGGGATCAAACCCCTCGCGCACACGATTTTCGAGTGCGGCCAGCGCCGGCGGTTGCGGCTCAAATACCGGAACGGTCCGGCGAAGCGCTTCCGGAGCGCGGAACAATGTGGCGTGACCGCCGGATTTTTGCACCGCCTCACGCACATGCGCAGCAGAATCATGCAGCAGCCAGATCAATCCCCCGGCCCAATCATAATAATATTTCTTCGCGCCAATTTGTGCGGCAACGATAGCGCCCTGTTGTGGTGGCACGGACAGCCGCCATAATGGCAGCGTATCGCCCGTAAAAAATTCTGCATCGCGCACCCGCCGCCACAGGGTTATTGCGGCATCCGCGCTTAAACTTTCGAATTCGCCTGCTTCCTGCAACAGGGATTTCAGACGGTTAAGGCGATCCGTCACGGCCGCAATCGGGCCTTCCAGACGAAACAGCGTTTGCGCCCGTCCGCCGGTGATATTGGCGGGCAAATGCGCCAGGCCGGACAATTCCAGTGTGCTTGCCGCCGCCCTGCGCAGGGCCGCCAGTGCGGCCTCATCGCTCAAATCCCGCATTGCAAGCGTGGCGCTGTCTGCTGGGGAGGGCATGGTTTTTACCGTCACTTCGGTCATGATCCCAAGCGCGCCACAGGCGCCCGCGAATAATTTTGGCAGATCATATCCGGTGACGTTTTTCACGACTTTGCCGCCGGCCCTGAAAATTTCTCCGCGTCCATTGACGGCGGAAAAACCAAGAAAATGATCGCGCGCCGCACCGGCCTTGAACCGGCGCGGGCCGGAGGCATTGCATGAAAGTATGCCACCTATCGTGCCGCGGCCTTTTTCCGCGCCAGAATGTGGCCCCCAGTCGGGCGGCTCGAACGCCAGATGCTGACGGTGTTCGCGCAACAGCGCCATAATGGCCGCCATCGGCGTTCCGGCCTGCGCCGTCAACACCAATTCTTCGGGGGCGTAGGAGATAATGTTGTCCAGGCGCGACAGATCGATCGCATGGGCGGCATCCACAGGCGCGCCCAGACCAGCTTTACTGTCGTGGCCATAAATGCGCAACGATGTTTGCGCATCCATGGCCCACCTAACCATATCGCGCACCTGCGCTTCGTTTTCAGGAATGAATGTTTGCGCCATCACATTCCAACTCTATGTGGCAACCTGTTTCCTCAATATGCCGACATGCCGCCTTCTGCGGGAACGCTGGCACCATTGATCATGCGCGATTCATCGGACGCCAGGAACAGCGCGATATTGGCAATATCTTCGGGTTCGCCAACGCCAAACGGATGGCGTGACATGCCGAGTGCGCCGATTACCTTGGCTTGATCGCTGTTCCCGCCCTCCAGATTATTACCAAAGCGCTCCTTCACCCGGTCGGTCATGATGACGCCCGGACAGATTGCGTTGGCGCGGATATTTTCCCGGAAATATTGCCCGGCAAGCGAGCGCGTGAATGAAATAATGCCGCCCTTGGCGGTCGAATAAATCATTGCCGGAAAGCTGCCCTGCAATGCCGCTGCGGACGAGACATTGACGATAGTTCCGCCGCCTGCCTTGATCAGATGCGGTATGCCGTGCCGACAACACAGAAACGGCCCTTTCAGGTCGAGATTCATGGTGAAATCCCACACCGAAAGATCGACCTCGGTGACTTTTTTGTCTGCGGCGATGGAGCCGCCTGCGCAATTGAACAGCACATTAAGTTTGCCATATTTCGCAGCGGTGGCGTCGATGCCTGCCTTGACGCTGGCGTCGTTTGTGACATCGGTCTGAAAAAAAGCGGCGTCACCGCCCGCCGCGCGAATTTCGGCCTCACACGCCTTGCCCAGTTCTTCGTTCAGCTCAAGTATCCCGACCCTGGCCCCTTCGCGGGCGAAAATATTTGCCGCCGCGCGCGCAATGCCGGAACCCGCGCCGGTGATCGTTGCAACTTTGCCTTCCAGTCTCCCCATGGCCCTGTCTCCCTGTTTTATTGTTTATTTCGTTTCTCTACCGGCCGTTCAGCCGCGTGATGAGATCATCATACAGCAGGTTTTGCGGCTCAAAAATATATTCGAGCTGCGCCACGCTGACATGGCTGCATCCGGCATCGCGCAACCGGGTCATCACGGTATACAGACTTGCTGTTGGGCAATGCAGGCTTCCGCCCGCGCCATCAAGTTGCACAGTGCAGCCCATCTCTTTTTCCAGCGCCGCCAGGGTCTGCGCCATGCTTTTGCTGCCGCCAGATGCGAACTGCACAAGTTTGAATTCATTCGCCCGGCTGCGCCCCTGCATCATGTCCAGGATCTGGCGCAACGCCCTGCGCGCGCTATCGCTCCAGCGCGCCGTCAATGACGCCGCCAGACAGGCCTGACTGCGCAGGATAAGCCCATCATCCAGTATTTTGAGATGATTGGCGGTCAATGTGCTGCCGGTGGAGGTAATATCAACAATGGCTTCCGCCGCACCCGAATTGGGGGCGCCTTCGGTGGCGCCCAGGCTTTCGACAATGCGGTAATCGGAAATGCCATGATCGGCAAAGAAGCCGCGCGTCAGCGTCAGATATTTTGTCGCCACCCGCAACCGCCGCCCATGCCGCCGGTGAAAATCCGTACAGACCTCATTCAGATCATCCATGTCGCGCACATCTATCCAGGCGCGCGGGACGGCCACCACCAGATCGGCGCGCCCGAACCCCAGCGGTTTCAGCAACACCATGCAGGCGTCCATATCCAAAGTTTTTTCGCGCAAGAGATCTTCGCCGGTAATGCCAAGATGTATGTTGCCGGCTTCAAGCTGGGCTGGAATTTCGCCCGATTGCAGAAAAACGATTTCGACATTATCAAGCCCGCGCATGCGGCCGGTATATTCGCGTCCCTGACCGCCGGTGATGGCCAGCCCGCTGGCGGCAAGATAGTCGTGCGTCTGTTCCGCCAGGCGGCCCTTGCTTTGCAAGCCCAGAATTAAAGGTTCATTACTCATTTCGCGGCCTCGCATGCGGCCAACAGCCATTCGGTGCGGATAGCGCTGCCGATAGCAGGAATATCGCGTGGCGCGCCCAGCCGCCGCAGCAGCGCGTCATAGCGGCCTCCCCCTGCGATTTGTCCGTGTTCCCCCATATCCGGCACCCGCAGATCAAATACGAAACCGGTATAATATTCCAGGGTGCGGCCAAATTGCGCCACATACTGAAACTGGTTCGGTTCAAGTGCGCGCTTTTCCATCAATTCCAGGCGCTTTTCAAAACGCCCCTGCGCATCACGCAGGTCAATGCCGGCATCGGCTGTCAGCGCATTGATTTCGCTCAGCGCATTTTGCGGTGTTCCTGAAATTTTCAGGAACGCATCAATCAGATCGGTGATTTCTTTCGACAGACCCGGCGTGCGGGCGTCCGCCGCCTGATCGAGGAAGCGTTCGGCTATCTCGCGGCTGTCGCGCCCACCTGCCGTCATGATGCCAGACATGCTTAGTACTTCTTCCAGCGCAAGACGGGCCCTGGTTCCGTCCAGGCTGCCGAGGGCTTCCAGAAAGGCCGCGCGTCCTTCGGTGGCCGTTTCGCCATTACCATCTGACAATCGCGCCAGCAATTCGTGCAACGCATCGGGACGCCAGAACTGATGTTTCAGCCGCTCACGCCAGCGCAGCGGAAGCGCCAACTGATCCAGCAGCGAAAAAAACAGGCCCAGATCCCCCACCTGCACATCAAAGCGCGTCAGCCCGGCGGCCTGCAACGCCTCAACGGTAAGCGCCAGAACTTCGGCATCCGCGCCCGGTAAATCCGTATCGCCCAGGCATTCGACGCCTGCCTGCAGAAACTGGCAGGGGCGGTCGCGTCCGGCTGTCTGAAACCGGAAAGCAGGGCCGTTATAGCACAGCCGCGCGGCCTCATCCCCGGCGTTTGCATTTTGCCGCAGATACATGCGGCATGTGGGAATGGTCAGATCTGGGCGCAGGCACAGCTCATTGCCGGCGGGATCATTGAACACATAGATGCGGCGGCGGATTTCCTCGCCGGATTGCTCCAGAAAAATTTCCGCAGGCTCCAGGATCGGCGGTTCGACAAAACCATAGCCGTGCCGCGCGAATACGGCCGCGATTTCACGGTCCTGCGCGTGTAAGCGCTGTAATGTCCGGGCGTCATAATCGGGCATTCCGGTGATTGACATCATAAAGTCCTTAGGAGCGTTTTCGTTCAGGATTACGCGCCCCCGCCCGCGTCATTGCGAGCCGCGCAGCGGCGCGGCAATCCAGAGTCTCACGCAAAGGCCTGTGTTTGTGACTCTGGATTGCCACGCTTCGCTCGCAATGACGGGCGTGGGAACATTTCAGCTTACTTACAATATGCCGTAACCCCGGCGGGTGCACTATATTCAGCCAGATCAGAAATTCAATGTGCGATTATCGACCGCAAGGGCGGCTTCCTTGAGGCTCTCGCTTAAGGTGGGGTGGGCGTGACAGGTGCGGGCGATATCTTCGCTGGATGCGCCGAATTCCATGGCCAGCGCCGCCTCGCCGATCATGTTGCCGACATCGGGGCCGATCATATGCACACCCAGCACCCGGTCGGTGGCGGCGTCCGCCAGCACCTTGACGAACCCTTCGGTGTTACCTGCGACCTTGGCCCGCGCATTGGCGGCGAAGGGGAATTTGCCCGCTTTATAGGCGATGCCATCGGCCTTTAGCTGTTCCTCGGTTTTTCCGACCCAGGCGACTTCCGGCGCAGTGTAGATGACGCTGGGAATGACCGCGTAATTCACATGACCCGCCTTGCCCGCCAGCAGTTCGGCCAGCGCCACGCCTTCGTCTTCCGCCTTGTGCGCCAGCATCGGGCCCGCAATCACATCGCCGATGGCTGAGATGCCTTCGACATTGGTGCGGTAATGCGGATCGGTCACGATCTGGCCTCGATCTGTCGCCACGCCCACGGTTTCCAGCCCCAGATCATCCGTGTACGGTTTACGGCCAATGGCAATCAGCGCCACATCGGCCTCCAGTATTTCCGCCGCACCGCCCGCTGCCGCCTCGATACTGATCTTCAGCCCTTTGGCGGATTTTTCAATGCCGGTGACCCTGGTGGACAGTTTGAATTCCATGCCCTGCTTTTTCAGCATGCGCTGAAAATTCTTGCCCACGTCCCGGTCGGCGCCCGGAATAATGTGATCCAGAAACTCAACCACCGTAACCTGTGCACCCAGCCGCGCCCAGACCGAGCCAAGCTCCAGCCCGATCACGCCGCCGCCCACCACCAGTAGATGTTTGGGCACCGCCTTCAGCGCCAGTGCGCCGGTGCTTGAAACGATGCGGTCTTCATCGATCTCGATGCCGGGCAGGGATGCGGGCGCGGAACCCGTGGCGATAACGATATGCGCTGCGCTCAGCACCTGTGCGCCGCCTTCGTTCAGGCGCACTTCCACCTGGCCTTGCCCGGCCAGTTTCGCTGTGCCTGCGATATAGGTGACCTTGTTTTTCTTGAACAGAAATTCAATGCCTTTGGTCAGTTCACTGACGGTTTTGTCCTTGTGCCCCATCATGGCGGGCAGATCCAGGCTGACCTTGCCGGTTTTAACGCCGAATGACGCCAGATCGGCGCTATGTGCGAACAGCTCAGATGCGTGCAATAGCGCCTTGGAGGGAATGCAGCCCACATTCAGGCAGGTGCCGCCCAATGCGCCGCGTTTTTCCACACAGGCCACCCGCATGCCAAGCTGGGCCGCGCGGATGGCGCAGATATAGCCGCCGGGGCCGCCGCCAATTACCACCAGATCAAAATTTTCCGCCATGATTATAAGTCCAGCAGCAGGCGCTGCGGATCCTCGATGCATTCCTTGACCCGCACCAGGAAGGTTACCGCCTCGCGCCCGTCAATGATGCGGTGATCATAGGAAAGCGCGAGATACATCATCGGCCGCACCACGACCTGGCCCTTGATGGCGATAGGACGATCCTGAATTTTGTGCATGCCCAGAATGCCGGACTGTGGCGGATTAAGAATGGGCGTGGACATTAATGATCCGTACACGCCGCCATTGGAAATAGTAAAAGTGCCGCCCTGCAGATCATTGATCCCCAGCTTGCCGTCGCGCGCCTTCACGCCCAGCGCATTAATGGTTTTTTCCAGCCCGGCAAAGCTCAGCATATCTGCATCGCGCACCACGGGAACCACCAGGCCGGATGGGGTGCCAACGGCGACGCCGATATTGTAATAATTTTTATAGACCAGATCCTCGCCGTCAATTTCGGCATTTACCGCCGGAATTTCGCGCAGCGCCTGAATGCAGGCCTTGACGAAAAAGCCCATGAAGCCAAGACGCACACCATGTTTGGTGAAGAACAGATCCTTGAATTCATCGCGCATCGCCATCACTGCGCTCATGTCCACTTCGTTAAATGTGGTCAGCATGGCGGCGGTGTTCTGCGCATCTTTCAGGCGTTTGGCGATGGTTTTGCGCAGTCGGCTCATGCGTACGCGTTCTTCGCGGGCATCCTGTCCGGCGGGCGCTTTCACGGCCATGGGGGCAGGGCTGGCGGCGGCGGCCAGCATATCACCCTTGGTGACGCGTCCGCCTTTGCCGGTGGCGGCAACGGTTGCTGGATCGATCTGAAATTCTGTGGCGATGCGCCGCACGGACGGCGCCATGGGAGATTCCCCCACGGCTAACGCCCTGGGTGTTGCAGCCTGCATTGCCACAGCGGGTGCTGCGCTGCTGGCGGCCATGGCGGCCACCGGCTTTACGGCCACGGGTTTTGCGGTACCGGCGCCCGCGCCAGCGATGAAGGAGGCGAGGATTGCGCCAACCTCAACCGTCGCGCCTTCCTGCACCAGAATTTCGCCAAGTGAGCCATTAACGGGTGCTGGCACCTCCAGCGTTACCTTGTCGGTCTCCAGCGCGCAGAGCGGATCATCCGCATTTACCGCTTCGCCCGGTTGCCTGAACCATTTGGCTACGGTCGCCTCGGTGACGGATTCGCCCAGTACGGGAACCTGAATTTGAATGCTCATAACAATTTCATCCTCGAAATAACTCTTTATTCAGTTAGCGCGCGTTGCAAGAAGGCGGCGGTTTCCTGCGCATGGCGCGAACCAAAGCCCGTGGCGGTGGATGCTGTTGCCGGCCGGCCTGCATATTGCGGCCGGGCATGGACTGCATTCAGCTTGCCCAGCACCCATTCAATCTGCGGATCGACAAAATTCCATGCGCCCATATTGCGCGGCTCTTCCTGGCACCAGATGAACTTTGCCTTGGGGAAGCGTCCGGCTTCCTGCATCAATGCGTTCGACGGAAAGGGATAGAGCTGTTCGATGCGCAGAATTTGCACCTTGTCCAGGCCGCGCTTTTCGCGTTCTTCAAACAGATCATAATAGACCTTGCCACTGCACAAAATGACCCGTTCGATGTTTTTGTCAGCCGCCAGTTTTAGCGAAATGCCGGGGCTGGTTTCGGCCAGATCCCACAGAATGCGGTGGAACGACGAACCTTGCGTAAATTCCGGCGTACTGGACACGGCCAATTTGTGACGCAACAGCGATTTGGGCGTCATGATAATCAGCGGTTTGCGGAAATTGCGGTGCAATTGCCGCCGCAGAACGTGGAAATAATTTGCGGGCGTGGTGCAGTTCACCACCTGAATATTGTCTTCCGCGCAAAGTTGCAGATAGCGTTCCAGCCGCGCGGATGAATGCTCCGGTCCCTGACCTTCATAGCCATGCGGCAGCAGCATAACAAGGCCGCTCATGCGCAGCCATTTGCTTTCACCGCCCGCAATGAACTGATCAATGATCACCTGCGCGCCATTGGCGAAATCGCCGAACTGCGCTTCCCACAGCACCAGCGCATCGGGTTCCGCCAGTGAATAGCCATATTCAAAACCCAGCACGGCCATTTCCGACAGCATGCTGTCAATCACTTCAAAGCGCGCCTGGCCTTCCTTGATGTGATTCAGCGGAATATAGCGCCGCTCACTTTCCTGGTCGACCAGTACGGAATGCCGCTGGCTGAAGGTGCCGCGCGCCGAGTCCTGCCCGACCAGGCGCACCTTATAGCCTTCAAGGGCCAGAGAGCCGAACGCCATTGCCTCGGCCGTCGCCCAGTCGAACCCCTGACCGGATGCGAACATATCGGCCTTGGCTTTCAGCAGCCGTTGAATGGTGCGATGCACATTCAGATCGGCGGGGTAAGTCGTGATCGCATTGCCAATGGCCGCAACGCAGCTTGGCTGTATATGCGTTTCACCCCGGCGCACGTCTCCTTTGGCAATATTCATTCCCTGCCATTTGCCTTCCAGCCAGTCCGCCTTGTTGGGCTTGTAGCTGGTGGCGGATTCAAACTGCGTTTCAAGATGGCTGCGGAACTTTTCCGTCATCCCCGCATATTCGTCTTCGCTGATGCTGCCTTCATCTATCAGCCGTTTGGAGTATAGCTGTAATGTGGTTGGCTTATTGCGGATCAGCCTGTACATCAGCGGCTGGGTGAAAGATGGTTCGTCGCCTTCATTGTGCCCGTGCCTGCGGTAGCAGAACATGTCGACGACCACATCCTTATGGAATGTCATGCGATATTCGGTCGCCAGCCGCGCCACAAAAACCACCGCTTCGGGATCATCGCCATTAACATGGAAAATCGGCGCCATCACCATTTTCGCCACATCGGAAGGGTAGGGGGACGAACGGCTGGCGTGCGGCGCGGTAGTGAAACCGATCTGATTATTAACGATAACATGAATGGTGCCGCCGGTGCGATGACCCTTCAGGCCCGAGAGGCCAAAACATTCCGCCACAATACCCTGGCCGGCAAACGCCGCATCACCATGCATCAACAGGGGCAGCACCGCATCGCGGCTGTTGCCGTGCAATTCCTGTTTGGCGCGCGCCTTGCCCAGCACGACCGGATCAACCGCTTCCAGATGCGACGGATTGGCGGTTAGCGACAGATGCACCACATTGCCGTCAAATTCGCGGTCCGCTGAAGTGCCCAGATGATATTTTACATCGCCGGAACCCTGCACATCCATGGGGGTTGAGGAACCGCCGCTGAATTCATGGAACACTTCCTGATAGGGTTTGCTCATGACGCTGGTCAGCACATTCAGCCGCCCGCGATGTGGCATGCCGATGACGATTTCCTTTACGCCCAGCGCGCCGCCGCGTTTGATGATCTGTTCCAGCGCGGCAATCAGCGATTCCCCGCCATCCAGGCCAAAGCGTTTGGTGCCGGTATATTTCTTGGCCAGGAAACCTTCGAAATGTTCCGCCTCGATCAGCTTGCCCAGAATCGCCCGTTTGCCCTGCGGGGTGAAACTGATTTCCTTGTCTGCGCCTTCGATGCGTTCCTGAATCCACAACCGCTCTTCCGGGTTGGAGATGTGCATATATTCAACGCCGATATGGCCGCAATAGGCCTTTCGCACGATTTCCAATATCTGCCGCACGGTGGCGCTTTGCAGGCCCAGCAGATTGTTGATGAATATCGGCCGGTCCATATCCGCATCGCCAAAGCCGTAGGTGGCGGGCTCCAGATCAGGGTGCTCTGTCGGCTTGACCAGACCCAGCGGATCCAGCGTCGCCTTCAGGTGACCCCGAATGCGATAGGCGCGAATCAGCATGATGGCGCGGATCGAATCCTGCGCACTGGCATTGACTTCCTGTTCGCTGGCGCCGGGTTTGCTGGCGCGGACCTTCGCAGTAATTTCGGACTCCAGCACGGACCAGTTGCCGTCCAGCGCGCTGACCAGCTCACCATTGGCGATGGGTGGCCAGTCGGGGCGCTGCCATGCCGGCTGCTTCAGCGCGCCGTCGGTTTCGCCCAGGGATGCGAAATACTGCTGCCAGCTTGCGTCAACCGATGCGGGATTAGCCTGATAATCGGCATACAGTTTTTCAATGAAGGCGCTGTTGGCGCCAAACAGAAAAGAACTCTGCTCAAAAATTTCGTTTTCGCTTTCCATAATATTCTGGGCGGATGTCGTCCGCACCCCTTTCCCTGATCCCATGATAGAAATTATCCGTTCAGCACCTGGTTAAGCGTTACGCCAAGTGCTGCGGGCGAATCCGCCACGATAATACCGGCGCGGCGCATGGCCTCGATTTTATCTTCGGCCCCGCCTTTGCCGCCCGATATGATTGCGCCCGCATGGCCCATGCGGCGGCCCGGTGGTGCGGTGCGCCCGGCAATAAAGCCCACCATCGGCTTTTTGATCTTGGAGCGCATCAGGAATTCCGCCGCTTCTTCTTCGCCGGAGCCGCCAATTTCACCGATCATAATGATCGACTGGGTTTCGGGATCGGCCAGAAACATTTCCAGGCAGTCAATGAAGTTTGTACCCGCCACCGGATCGCCGCCAATCCCGATACAGGTGGTTTGCCCAAGACCGGCGGCGGTGGTTTGCGCCACAGCTTCATAGGTAAGTGTTCCCGAACGCGAAACAATGCCGACGCTGCCGCGTTTGTGAATATGGCCGGGCATGATGCCGATCTTGCACTCGCCGGGCGTGATCACGCCGGGGCAATTGGGGCCGATCAGGCGCGTCTTGCTGCCGGTCAGCGCGCGTTTCACCTTGACCATATCCTGCACCGGAATGCCTTCGGTAATCGTCACCACCAGCGGCACGCCCGCATCAATGGCTTCCAGAATGGCGTCGGCGGCAAAACCCGGCGGCACATAAATGACGCTGGCGTTGGCGGCGGTTTTTTCCACTGCTTCGGCAACCGTATCGAACACGGGCAGATTGATGTGCCGCATGCCGCCGCGTCCGGGCGTTACACCGCCCACCATTTTGGTGCCATAGGCAACGGCCTGTTCGGAATGAAACGTGCCCTGTGAGCCGGTAAAGCCCTGACAGATGACGCGGGTGTTTTTATCAACTAGCACGGCCATTAGCGGGCCTCCTTTACAGCGGCAACCACTTTTTCAGCGGCATCGGCAAGATCATGCGCGGACAGAATCGGCAGGCCGGAATCCGCCAGGATTTTTTGTCCCTGTTCCACATTGGTGCCTTCCAGGCGCACGACAAGCGGCACTGACAATTTCACTTCCTTGGCTGCGGCCACCACGCCTTCGGCGATGATATCGCAGCGCATGATGCCGCCAAATATATTGACCAGAATGGCCTTCACATTGGGATCGCGCAGAATGATCTTGAAGGCTTCGGTGACTTTTTCCTTATCTGCGCCGCCGCCCACATCGAGGAAGTTGGCGGGGGAACTCCCATACAGTTTGATAATGTCCATGGTCGCCATGGCAAGGCCGGCGCCATTCACCAGACAGCCGATTTCGCCATCCAGCTTTACATAGTTCAGATCGCGCTTGGACGCTTCCAGCTCCACCGGGTCTTCTTCCATGGCGTCACGCAGACCAGCGATTTCAGGATGCCGGAACAGCGCGTTATCATCAAAGTTCAGCTTGGCGTCGAGGCAGATCAGATTGTCCTGTTTTGTCACCACCAGCGGATTGATTTCGATCAGACTGGCGTCGGTTTCCTGAAATACGGTGTAAAGCTTTTCCACCAGATCCTGGCATTGCCGGGCCACATCAAAATCAAGCCCCAGCGCAAAAGCTATGCGCCGCCCATGATGCGGCTGTACGCCAGCCGCCGGGTCGACCGTCAGGGTGACGATCTTGTCGGGTGTATTTGCGGCGACCTCTTCAATGTCCATGCCGCCTTCGGTGGACGCGATAAAGGCGATGCGCGATGTGCTGCGATCCACCAGCAGCGCCAGATAAAGCTCGCGATCTATGTCGCAGCCCTGTTCGACATAAATGCGGTGCACCAGTTTGCCCTCGGGCCCGGTTTGCGGCGTCACCAGGGTCATGCCCAGCATGCGCTCAGCTTCCAGGCTGACTTCGCCAATGGATTTGACCACCTTGATGCCGCCGCCCTTGCCACGCCCACCGGCATGAATTTGCGCCTTGATCACCCAGCTTCGGGTGCGCAGCGCATTTCCGACCTTGACCGCCTCATCGGGGGTGAACGCAACGCCGCCACGCGGAACGGCGATGCCAAATCCCTTAAGTACCTGTTTTGCCTGGTATTCGTGAATATTCATAACGTCAGGAGTCCATAGTTTGGGGCAGCCGTGTCAAATAATGGCACACGCCAACCACTTCTTCGAAGCCCTGGTCTCCGCAAACAGGCGGCGGCGAGAGATACGAAGCCTCGTTCTTGCTGCTGGCCCCTTCCTCCAGCTTCCATGATTTTAGTTAACGAACCCTAAGCATGAAAGCGTGACGTTTCATTTCCCATTTGGAATCGCGGTTTTATTTTTTTCCGCTTTTACCCAGTTTTGGGCTGATTTTTTTGCAGGCCTGAACCAGATCGCGCACAGCAGCGACAGATTTTTCGAACATTTTCTTTTCGGTGGCGTCCAACTTGATTTCAACCACCCGCTCAACGCCCTTGGCGCCGATAATGACCGGCACGCCGACATAGAGATCCTTCACGCCATATTGGCCGGTTAGATGCGCTGCGCAGGGCAGCAGGCGCTTTTGATCACCCAGAAAGGATTCAGCCATGGCGATGGCGCTGGCCGCAGGCGCGTAAAACGCCGAACCGGTCTTCAGCAGGCCAACAATTTCTGCGCCGCCGTCGCGGGTGCGCTGGACAATTTCTTCAAGACGTTTTGACGTGATCCAGCCCATTTTCACCAGATCGGTAAGGGGAATGCCGCCGACCGTCGAATAACGGGTCAGGGGAACCATGGTGTCCCCGTGGCCGCCCAGCACGAAGGTCGTGACATCCTTGATCGAAACATTGAATTCTTCCGCCAGGAAATGCTGGAATCGCGAGGAATCCAGCACACCGGCCATGCCAACGACCATATTTTGCGGCAGGCCGCTGACTTCGCGCAGCACCCAGACCATGGCGTCAAGCGGGTTGGTGATGCAGATCACAAAGGCCTTGGGGGCATATTTGCGGATGCCTTCGCCCACTGCTTCCATAACCTTGATGTTGATGCCCAGCAGATCATCCCGGCTCATGCCCGGCTTGCGCGGCACCCCGGCGGTCACGATGACCACATCGGCCCCCTTGATGCCCGCATAGCTGTTGGCGCCGGCAATTTTCGCGTCAAAACCGTCAACCGCGCTGGATTGCGCAATATCCAGCGCCTTGCCCTGCGGCAGGCCTTCCAGAATGTCAAAGATTACAATGTCGCCCAGTTCCTTCAGCCCGGCCAATAAGGCCAATGTGCCGCCAATCTGTCCGCCGCCGATAAGGGCAATTTTCTTGCGCGCCATGATTTTTCTCCGCTGCTCTGAGCTATAATATTAACTATATGGCTAGTAGCGCGATTTTTCCCGCACTGCAAGAGAGCGTGCACGGGAAATCAGGGTAATTTCTTCTGTTTGGGGAAATTCAGGCGGGCGAGGTAAGCCGGTTCCAAAAACCGGACAGCCATGTTAGGTAATTGACCATGCGGGTGCAGCTCGCGGGTGTAGCTCAATGGCAGAGCAGAAGCTTCCCAAGCTTACGACGAGGGTTCGATTCCCTTCACCCGCTCCAGTAAAATCAATAGCTTATTTGCAATCTCAGATTTATATAGCGTTTATTGTGACAAAATGTGACACTCCACCCAATTACAGGGTGTCGCATGGCTACGATCTGGAAACGCGGACCCCATCAGTTTTGCGTTCGAGTCCGGCGCAATGGCGTCTCTGAAACAAAGACTTTCGAGACGCGGCGCAGGGCTGCTGACTGGGCCCGCATCATGGAAGGCAAAGTCACCGGCGAGGAACCCCTCGACGTTGGCAAAGCGCGTGACATGACACTCTCGCACGCCCTTGAATGGTACGAAAAGATCATAGTTCCAAATACCCCAAGATCAGCGAAGGGAAAGCTAACCCAGGTGGCCTACTGGAAAGCGAGCAGGTTCGCCAGTTGGTCGCTGGTCTCACTGCATCCGTGGGACCTGATCGACTGGCGCCGGGAGGTTCTGGACGAAGACAATGCCGAAGACGGCGGGCAGATCGGTCCAGATGCCGTGTTCGCGGCACAGACATGCGTACACCGGCTCAATCTGATCTCGCATCTCTATGGTCAGTGGTCACTGATTAACAAGGTTCCCCTCGACAACCCCGTCGTGCGCGGCGTACGGCCATCACTCGATAATAGGCGGGACCGCCGGCTCGATCCGCATCCTGATGAAAATGGTAATACTGAAGAGGAGAGGCTCTATAAGGCTTGCGATGCGTCAAACTCGAAGTGGCTGGGAGCTGCGGTGCGTATCGCGATCGAGACCTGTATGCGGCAGGCGGAGCTGGCCGGCTTGACATGGGACCGCGTTGAATTAAGGGGACCGTATCCCCACGCCGATTTGCCAAGAACCAAGAATGACCGGCCACGGCGCGTTCCTCTGAGCACGAGAGCCGTTAAGGCGTTCCGTTCTCTGCTCCCTAAGGGCGTCACCGCCATCGGGAAGCAAAAAGTTTTGCTGATCGAAACGCCGCGCGCGATCGGACACGCATTCCGGGCCTCGGTGAAGGAAGAGAAGTTTCCTGATCTTCGCTGGCACGACCTCCGGCATGAAGCTATCAGCCGGTTATTTGAGAATACTGATCTTCGCGATCATGAGATTATGGCCATTTCCGGCCATCTTTCGACCGAGATGTTAAAGAGATACAGCCATCTCCGGTCTCACAGGCTTGCGGGCAGGCTGGGATAAATTAACATGCGTGCATTTATTGAGCTTGATCGCCGTTTTCGGGATCTGACGGACAAAGAACGCGAAGATCCAGAATTGCTTGCGCTCTGGGGCGAGCAGGAGCCTTATCGTGGCACGTCTTGGGACGAGTTATTAGAAAGCGAGCGCGTTATTATCCTTGCCGAGGCAGGGGCTGGCAAAACATGGGAAATGAAGGCTCAGAAAGCGCGTCTCACATCTGATGGTCACGTTGCCTTCTTTATACCTATAGAAGTGCTGGATAGTGAAGATGTACGCAGCTATCTGGCTATGGAGCCGGATGAAGTGGAACGATTTGATGCCTGGCTTGCAAATGACGAGCAGACTGCCTGGTTTTTTCTGGATGCGGTCGATGAATTAAAACTTACAAATGGCAAGCTTGAAATAGGCCTGGGTAAAGTAGCGGACTCTCTGAGCGCGGCGCGCAATCGCGCACGGATATCAGAGCGTCACGGACAAGATAATCGCCGAACTTGAACAGGGCCGCGTGCCTTGGGTGCAGCCTTGGAGCGGGGCCAAAGCGGGGCTTGGCCTGCCCAGGAACGCCGTCACCGGACGGCGCTATTCCGGGATCAATATCCTGATCCTGTGGGGCGCGGTCCTTGAGGCGGGCTTCGCCTGTCAGCACTGGCTGACCTTCCGCCAAGCCCTGGACTTGGGCGGCGTAGTCCGAAAAGGCGAGCGCGGCACGACCGTCTGCTATGCTGACCGTTTCGTTCCCAAGGGCGAAATTGAGCGCGCGCAGAAAGACGGCGACGCGCCCGGATGGTAATTTGACCGGGCGGGCGAAGACGCAGAAGCAGATCATCCGCGATTGCCTCGATGGCGCCAATGGCCGCGACAAGACTGATACGTGGCTGCCCGGCTGGATGGAATTTCCGTTCCGGGGCTATGGCGATGGTGCCAGCGAGATTGCGGACGCAACGAAGTCCATCGCCGCGCTGTTCCCCACGGCGTGAGGTTTTGGCGGGCGGCGGCCCAAGCCACCGCCCGCCTTTTTTCCGCGAATTCATCCCCCGGTTTTCATCCGAAGCCCCCTTCGTATGCAACAACCAAATGCGCGATGCCCCGCCCATCGGCTCATCACTTTCCCCGGCTCGGTTATTGCGTAAATATTGCTTTCTCAATATTTTGCAAAGCACAACGCCGAGAATTCTGAGACCCGTAACTGCGGCACAGGATGCTGACTATGCCCCGAAACTGTTGCCTTCTATCGTCTTCACAAACCGGAGCATACTCACAACAGTATCGAAAATGAACCGGGCTTCGTTCGATTCCACCAGAGAATTGTCGTGCGCCAAAGACTCATTATTCCGGATAGCATTATAGAGTTCGAACGTCTCGACCGTCGATTTCATGATCTTTTCCGAGATCGGGCGAATCTGCCCAGAGCGCCGGAGAGGATTGAAATATCGACCTGCACGAGCATTCAGTGTTTCGCCGGTCGAAGGTTGCTCGCCCCGTTGCCGTAGCAGGTGGGCGAACTTCTTCATGCAGTAGGTATGCAATCGGTCCAAGGCCACATGAGGTTTGTGTGCCTGAATGTCGCGTTCAATGCTCGCAACCAGTTCATCCAGTGTTTCGTCATCCTCGAAGCGCTCGATAGCATCGGTTCTAGCCAACCCGCTGTCGCCCTCAAGCCGATGAATGATCTGAAAGAACCTATTCTGGGTATTTTCCAATGTATCTTTGCGTCCGGACCGGACTCTGATCGTCTCGCGATATTCCCATAGCTTGCGCAATGCGCGCGCGGAAAGCCTAGGATCTGAGATTTGCAAAAAGCGTCGAAGGCGCTTGCCCTTGGACCCGCCGTCCTGTGCAAAGATCGGGTCGTCAATGTCGATATTCAGCTCTTCTGCGAAAAAGCTCGCAAAGGTCCGATCCGAGAAATTCAGCACATAGCCGCTTTCCATTTCGAGCACCTTGTCGAGAAACAACATGTCGATGGGCTTGATTTTGCTCACGCCTTTGAGATTCGCTTCCATTAGTTATTTGTACCGATCCGCTTGTTCCTGACAGTGTGCGCGCACGCGGTCTATCCACACATCATACCAGACCCAGGTGTTCTTATAATCCCCCGCGCGCCCGAAGCCCTTGGCCGGGTCTTTGGCCTCAAGCGCCTTCCAAAGATTGGTGTGGCTCTGCTGATTGAAACGCAAATATCTCTCTGCGTTCATCAATGCAACAACCTGTTTGGCGGTATACCGGTGCTTATCCACTTCCTTCAAGCACCTGCTTTGGCTTGAGACATCGGCGATTGATAGAGCAAAATAAAGACCGCAAAACGATTGCCGGGTAGGCTCAGCCAGCGGCGTTAGTGCGGTTTCCCCATCTATGTTGGAAGCAGAAAGGACATCGCTCCTGCTGTGAACGAGGTCAAGTGGAGGCATGCGAAGTACTATTTCGCAGGTGTATTCAGGTGCTATATCACTTTTTCAGAAAAAGTTATCTCTCTTCAGAGATCATTGATCTGCAACAGATCAATGACGGCGGCTTTCAGGTTTCCCCCCGAACGCCGCTATGGGGCCGCTATTTGATAAATTCGTTTATTTCGATTATTGCGTTTGTCGGGATTAATCTCTATATTGGCCATGAACCAACAGGAGCAGACCCATGGCTATAACAGCATTGACGATCAATCCCCCCTCAGGGGCCGAAGTGGAGCTTGCGCGCGCCTCCGGCCAGCGGCTGGCGCCCTTGGCGCGTTTGGGGCGTCCACTGACCATACGGGTGCGCGATTCCAGACGGGAAGAGACCATCGAGTTGCCGGTAGAAGCGGTGAAGCTTCTCGTGAAGATACTGGAGGACATGGCCTCTGGCCGGTCCGTGACGATTGTATCCCGGAACGCTGAGGTCACCTCCCAGCAAGCGGCCGACTTCCTGAACGTGTCCCGGCCGTTTCTGATCCAGCTTCTGGAAGAGAAGAAGCTCCCCTTCCGCATGGTGGGGACGCACCGGCGTGTGCGTTTCGAGGACGTGCTGAGATACAAAGAAGGGATCGACGCCGGGCGCCGCAAGGTGCTGGACGCGCTTGCCGCTGAGGCGCAGGAACTGGACATGGGATATTGAGCCTTGGCGAATTTAACGGCGTTTCTGGATGCCTCTGTCCTCTACCCGGCGCCGCTGCGAGACCTCCTTATGGAGCTGGCGGTCTCCGATCTCTATCGGGCCAAGTGGTCGAACGCTGTCCATGAGGAGTGGATCCGCGCGCTGCTCCGTACGCGCGACGACCTGACGCGGGAGCGGCTGGGGCGGACGCGCGACTTGATGAATGCGCATGTCCTTGACGCGGTGGTCTCTGACTTTGAGGACCTGATCGGGGTCCTGAAACTGCCTGACCCGGACGACCGCCATGTGCTGGCGGCTGCGATCAAGGGGCGGGCCGATCTCATCGTCACCGCCAACCTCAAGGACTTTCCGGCCGGCGCCCTGGCGCGCTGGGGGATAGAGGCGCAGCACCCCGATGAATTCCTGACGCATCAGTTCCATCTATCGCAGCCGGTATTCCTCAAGGCCGTGAAGACAGTGCGTCTGCGTTTGAAGAACCCGCCCAAATCCGCCGAGGAATATCTCGACACGCTGCGTGCGCAGGGGCTGCTGGCCACGGTCAGTGAGATCGCGCCGTTCGATCAATTCATCTGACCGCGCCGCTATGGAATGAACAATGTCATCGAAGAAAACGCTCAATACCAAAAACCTGGAAGCCCTCGGCGCCCAGCGCCTCGCCGAATTGCTGATCGAGATCAGTACTGGAGATGCCGCCGCCAAGCGCCGCCTCCGGCTTGAGCTTGCCGGTGCGGAAAGCCCGGACGAGGCCGCCAAAGAGGTGCGCAAACGGCTGACGGTGATTGGCCGGTCGCGCGCGTTCGTCGATTGGCAGAACCGTCGCGTTCTCATGGAGGATCTGGAAACGCAGCGCCGGGCCATCGCCGGGCAGATCGCCAAAGCGGATGCCGTCGAGGCGCTCGACTTGATGTGGCGGTTCATGGCGCTGGCGAACCCGATTTTCGCGCGCTGCGACGACAGCAATGGGGCGGTGATCGGCATCTTCCACGCCGCCAGCACAGACCTCGGCGTAATTGCCCGGGCCGCCAAGGCCGACCCGTACAAGCTGGCGGATCAGACCTTCGAGGCGCTGACCCGGAATGACTACGGCCAGTATGACGGCCTTATCAGCGTTCTGACCCCGCCTCTGGGACAGGAAGGATTGGAGCACCTGAAGCAGCGCATGATCGCGCTCTCCAGGGAGCCGGTTCAGAGACCGCCTGAAAAGGAGCGGCGCGTCATCGGCTACGGATCGGGTGGTCCGCTCTACGAGGACGAGATTGCCGAACGCGCTCGTGTCAGCACCGTTCGCCAGGCGTTGATGGAGATAGCCGACGCCCAGGGCGATGCAGATGCCTTTATCGGGCAGTACGACGAAGAAACCCGAAAGGCGCCGAGGATCGCGGCCGGGATAGCCCAGAGGCTTTTGGCCGCGGGCCGTGCGGAGGAGGCTCTGAAGATCATTGAGGCTGCTGTTCATCGCAAACCCAGTAACCGGGATTGGCCGGACTTCGAGTGGGAGGATGCCCGGATTGATGTGCTCGAGGCTCTCGGGCGGGCCGATGAGGCTCAGGCCGCGCGTTGGTCGTGCTTTGAGCGGTTCCTGTCGGCCCAGCATCTGCGTGACTATCTAAAGCGGCTTCCCGACTTCGACGATGTCGAAGCCGAGGAACGCGCACTTGATTACGCACAGGGGTCCAGGAGCCTTCTCCAATCGCTGTCATTTCTCGTGTCCTGGCCTTCCCTCGACCGGGCGGCCGCACTCATTGCCCGGCGGGCGGGTGAGCTGGAAGGTGACCATTACGAGATACTGACAACGGCTGCCGGGGCGCTCGCGGGCAAGCACCCGCTCGCCGCAACGCTCGTGCTGAGGTCGATGATCGATTTCTCGCTGAACAAGAGCCGGTCCAGCCGGTACCGGCATGCCGCCCGCCATCTCATGGAATGTTCGAGCATTGCTTCGGCTGTCACGGATTTCGGCGCCTTCGAGACACACAACGCCTATGAGACCAGACTGCGGGCGGAGCATGGGCGCAAGAGCTCGTTCTGGTCCCTGATTTCTTGATCGCGGGATTCGAGCGCCGGAAACGCTATAATTCATCTTGCGCTGCTCTGGACTTCAAAGGGATTTGATCAGGAAACGAGTTCTGGCAGCGCCTCAAGAAGATGATTTGAGAGAGCCGTAAGCTGCACCTGATCCGTGTGGATCATTTGTGACAAATTGTGACAATCTTTCCGGTAAACCCCGGGAAGTAGCGGTAAACAATGGTAACTCGAATCTGGATTTTTCAGATAGTTACGGCGTAACTATCTGAAAAATAATGGCTTTAACCCGCTTCCCAAGCTTACGACGAGGGTTCGATTCCCTTCACCCGCTCCATGGCATTAATCTGCAGACTTCTGCAGCAGCGCTCACAAATAGTGACGGCGATCACGCGTTTGACGAATTTTTAATAACTGATCGTGATGTAAAATTCTTGTAAGATTCCTGATATAGGGTTTCTACAGGGGAGCATCATCCGGTGCATAAAATAGAATATCCGCTTCTTCCGATAATAAAACAGACTGTATGCCAAATATTGTGGCTAAGACTACGTGCAGTAAATCGTATCTAATAATGGAGATTATTATGAAACTTATCACTAAAACCGCTCTGGCGGGATCGATAATCGCTGGCGCGCTGACGGCGTTTCCCGCGCAATCGGCCATAATTACTTCATATAGCAACACGACCTACGGCGTGTTCGACAGCAGTACTGGCAGCCGCAGCGTAACCGTCACGGCCGGTGACGTCGCTCCAGGCGCCGGTACACTTCTTGACGTCAATATCACAGTCGAATTCTCCAAGTGCGGGGGCGGGAATATTGGTCCGTCAGGTTCGTTGGTTTGCCCGGACGATAGTTTTTCCTTTAACAATGAAATTGTCTTTCAGCTGAGGTCGCCGGGTGGCGCTATAATTTATCTGGTTGAGGAAGATACTTTCAGCGGACAGGAGCCGGGCGCTGGCAGGCTTTCGATCACATTTGATGATGAGGCGACCGGGCCCGCCGGGGGAAGCGCCATCGTTGCGGGCAGCTTTAATCCTGTGCAGGCTCTGTCCGCTTTTGATGGTGAAAACGCCATCGGCGAATGGACTTTGACTCTGGTGGACACAGTGCCAAATGATCCGCTTGAGTTTTTCAGCTTCGTGCTCACCCTCACTACGGATGTCCCAGAGCCCATCACCCTTTCGCTTTTTGGGGCCGGTTTGGCAGGGATGGCAATGCTGCGCCGTAGACGCTCTCTGCTTTGAAATAGAGAGGGGCCCATCTCAGGCCAGTCCCTCTCAATCTTATTCCTGCGGCCAGACGACAGCCACCAGGCGGTGACTTTCGTCGGGCCGTTTTCGTTTGGGAACGCCCGCAAACCCAGTCGCAAATCTGCTTCTGCCACGCTGGATTTACCGGAAGGTCATGGCCTGTGACCGGGTTGGCCCCCTCAGCTATCCAGCCAATCTGTTTATCTCCGGCGCATCCGAACTATACCAGCCCTTATAATATTTGACTGCTTGAACGCCTTCACCCCGCAATTGCGGGGTGAAGATTATCAGAACCGATGTAAATCGTGTGGCGTCAAGCTACACGCCGAAAAAGCCCGATTCATCTCCTGCGGAATAATGGTCAGGAGAACAGGAAATCAGATGCGTCCAGACTGCCGATTGCAATGCCTTTCAGGGTAATTGTGTGACTTGCATCCAGAGCTATGACTGTGTCGAGGCCAACCTGCTGGCTCGCCGTTTGCACCGCAAGAAAATCAGCGAACACATCATCGAATTCGATGCGATCCGTATTGCCAAAATCGGCGATCACATTCTGGAAGAAGCCGGGTCCAAAGATGAACCTGTCATTTCCGGCGCCACCGGTAAGAATGTTGTTGCCGGTTTCTGCGTAAAGATTATCGTTCCCGGCGCCGCCGAGAAGTTGATTGACGCCGCTGCCAGCATAAAGTGAATCATCGCCATTCGCGCCATTCAGAATGTCGTCTCCGCGGCCGCCGAACAAAGTGTCAGTGCCATTGCCGCCGGATATCTTATCGTTGCCATCGCCGCCATTGACCGTGTCATTGCCGTTGCCGGCATTAATTGAATCGTTGCCGGGGGCGCCGTTTATGCTGTCGTCGCCATTGCCACTGTTGACGCTTCCACCGGGTTCGGCCAGATCTGTCACAGTGACGCTGATCGCCTGAGTGCTGGCGGCGCCGGACGGATCGGTGGCGGAAACAATTACATTATAGACGTTGTCAAGATTTGCATCTTCCCTCGTCTCAAAATCACGCGAGGTAAGGAAGTTCAGGGCGCCCGTGACAGCGTCAATAACGAATAATGATTTGTCGTCACCGCCGCTCAACTCGAACAAGACCGCGTCACCGTCCGGATCCTGAGCAGCAATGGTTGCAACCAAGGTGAGATTTTCCGAAATGCTGAAGGCCTGCGCAGACGTAAAGACCGGCGCCCGATTGCCTGCAGTTACAGTGGCCAGCACAACGGCCGGGTCCGACGTCAATCCAGCGTCTTTCAGGATGACGGTAAAACCGCCCCCGGATGTTTCTGATCCATCGTGCCTGAAGCTGACTTTACCTGCTTCAAGATCAGTCTGGCTGAAGGCTGTAGCATTGTCGCCGTCGATTTGAACTGCGCCGTTCTGCGTTCCTGTCACAATGTAATTCAGTACAAAACCGGAATTGTCAGGATCGGCCTCGTTAAGGTCGGCTGTGGTGATCACCACGGCGCCGCCTTCGGCAACATTGATGGCAAGGTCGCCTGTAATTACCGGCGCAAGGTTCGCGAATACCACGTCGGAGCGCAGGTTGAGGTTTTCAATGCGCAAATCAAGCGCGGCTGGGGTATCGGCGACATTGTAAGCCTGCTCCGGCGTGCCGAATTTCGTTTCCAGATAGTCCTCGAAAGCCTTCTGTTCGCCCAGTGCATTTGCCGGGACGTTGGCCGCGGCTGTGAAATCCAGGCTCCGTTCGACCGGCCCCGACAGCGTGCCGTCATTAAGCAGATACCTGAAGTTTGCCGCCAGGAAATTACCGCCGGCGTCGGTCATGGTTTTTACTGGATAACCGTCCCCTCCATTGGCGGTGAAGTTGGGCGCCACGACGCTGATCACCATGGAAGCCGGGGCTACAATAACCCCATTTTCAACGATCTTGGCGATCAGTTCACCCTGATCGTTGATCAGTCCGGCGCTCACGACGCGCGCGCCCGCTGGATGGTCCGGATCGAAAGAGAACTTCACGCCGCCGATCTGCGGGAAGCCGCCCTGCTGCGAACCGGTTGCGCCGAGTGTGGCCAGATTAGCGCCAAAATTAAGAATGTTGAGCAGGCCTTGTGCGCTGGTGTCGAACACCATCAGTTTGTTGTCAAAGCGCAGCGCGTTTTCGACATCAAGCTGAGATATGTTGCCGTCGCTGCCCGGCACGATCACATTGGCGATCTTGGCGCCGTCTTCGTCGATAGAGCCGATCGAGGAGCGCAGGCCGCCGCCGTTCTTGAGCGAGACCATGAACGGTTGATTTGGCAGTGCCGCCAGCGCTTTGTACGCATTGGCGTCGGCGGTGATATCGCCGAGATTGGTCTCCTGCGTGCGAATGAAGACCCGGTCGCCCTCGAGATAAACGCTGCTGAAGCCGAACTTGTTGCCGTCCTTCGCGGTTACTATGGCGTCGATGGCGTCGGCTATCGCCTCGACCTTCGAGCCGATCACGCTGCTATCAATGATCTGTTCGGATGTCAGCGCGGATCCATACACGCTTTGCAACGTCGCCTCGTTAGATGCGTAAGCGCCGTTGATAATCGGGTCGAGCGCGTTCAGCAGCAGTTCACCGTTGCTGTTGAACTGGACGACCAGCCGGCCCAGATAGGTGAATTCGGTGTCGGTTGTGACAATGAGTGTCGCCTTGCCGTCTGATCCCGCCGTCACGATCGGATAATTCTCAACGAAGTTCGCATCATGTCCGTTAAAGGCGGCCGCCGTGTCGTTCGCGTCACCCATGCGCTCATGGCCTCCGCCGGCGACCATGATGTCGATGCCATTCAGCATCGGAGCCAGAATTTCGTTGCGCTCGAGCGTGTCGAGCTGATCAACCATCACAATCTTGTTGATTCCCTGGGCGCGTAACCCGTCCACCGCCGCCTGAATATAGGCGGCTACCTCCTGGAGATCGTCGGTTTCCGGAAGGCCGTCATCCTTGGGCACGGTCCCGTTGGGTGAGGTTCTGATCAGGAGATCATATGTGGTGGCGCCCACGATGCCGATCCGCTCGCCGCTCATTGTCACAACGGTCGACGGCGCGATTTTGCCTTTGATGGCAGACGCTTCCTTGCCCGCGAAAGCATTCGCCGCATTACCGCCAAGGGACGCATCCGCGAGGCCGCGCAATGAACTGTCGGCCGCGAAATTCAGATTCGCCGTGATGAACGGGAACTGCGCGCCCACCCAGGCGCCCGAGGCGGCGATGGCGCCCGACACGACCGGCGAACCCAGATCGAACTCGTGATTGCCGAGAGCTGAAGCGTCGGCGCCAAAGGCGTTCAGGATTGCAATGTCCGGTCGCGCCAGCGCGGTTGCGCCGATGCCGGGCACCGCGCTGAGCGCGGGGTCGGCGCCGGCAACCAGCCAGGGGCCCGGAATCCAGGTATCGCCTTCCGCCAGCACCAGCGTGTTGCCATTGTACAGATCGTCGAACTTGTCAATCATTGCGCCCATGATGGGCGCTGTGTCCTTGGCGATCGTGCCGGTCTCCGCGTAGAAATGCAGCAACTGGACGGTAAACGTCGCCTCGTCAGTCAGGTCGAGTCCGACAATGATCGGATCGTGGTCGGATACCCGCGCCAGCGTGTTGGCGTCGAAAATCGCCGGATCGCGGCCGAAGTCAGTGTTGTAGTCGAGCGCATCGGCCTCATCCGCGTTAATGTGCCATTCGGTCACGCCGGTCACCTGGTCAGCGGCGGACGCGTTGGCGAGGATGTGATCAAGCGAGCCCCGCTGGCCATCGAAAATGAATGAATAGCGGTCGTCCGCCGGCAAGGCCGCGGCGAGGTTGGTGTACCCCCCCGGGATCAGGACATCATCGAGCGTGTCTTCTTTAAGATACGAGTTGAAATCACCCAGCAGCAGCACATCGGCATCGCCAGAACCCGTGGGGTCTGTTGCGATCCATTGCCGGATGGCTTCCGCCGCCAGCTCGCGCTGGTTCTGCCAGTTACCCTGACCATCGAGCTGATCGGCATCGGCGCCCGTGCCCGTGCCGCTCTTTGATTTGAGATGATTGGCAACCACGGTGAATTCGCCGCCGGTCGCAAGTTCGGTGAATGAAACCGCGAGCGGGACACGGCTCGTGTTAACGCCATTAAAGATCGCGCCGATCGTGCTTTGCGCCAGCAGCGGTCCGGCAACATCGGCATCATCCAGTGTCGCTATGGCCGTGCCCGCTGATACCATCACCTGTGACGGCTTGTAGATGAACCCGACGGCAATCGCATCACCGCCAACCAGCTGCTGACCCGGATTGACCCAGGCATAAGTGTTGGCCCCAAGTTCGGCGTTCAGCGCATTGACGAGATGTTCGATGGCGTTGCCCGGTGCTCCGGGGGTGAAATTGTTCTCAAGCTCGACCAGCCCAAGCACATCGGCGTTAATCGCCGCGATGACGTTCACCAGCTTTTCGGTCTGGCGGTTGAATTCGGCGGCATTCGTCGCTCCGCGCGCGGCCAGGCCGCTTGCGGTTATGCCAGCGCCAAGCGTGGTAAAATAATTAAGCACGTTGAAGCTGGCGACCTTGAGGGTGCCGCCGACTTCGGCTGGCGCCGCAGGCCGCGGATTGGCATCGGTAAAGATATTGTCACCGTCGGCAACCGAGCGCACACGGAACTGGTTGAACGCGAAGTCGAGCACGCCGGTCAGGCCGTCGGCGGTGTCGCCCATGCGCGGCGCATTCGCCGTCGTGTAGACTGGGCCGAAACCATCGAGATTGCCTATGGCGGTGTTCTGCACATTGAGGCCATCATCATAGACGATGGTGCGGCCGGCGGTTTCCGCAAGCCTGGCGGCGGAACCGGCAACATCCGGCTGGTTTTCCTGCGTGAAGGTGACTGGCACATCGCCCGCGACCAGCCGCACTTCGACAAACTGGTCCAGCGCGAACTGCTCGCTGATGGTCATGGTATCTGTGAATTTGACCAGCATGCCTTCATAGGCTTCCAGATCGGCATGGAACGATGTGGTGGAATTCGCCACTGTTCCCGGCCGCTGAATCACATTCGCCGCCGGAAGATCAACTGACACGGCCAGGGTGTCGATATTGGCAACGGCATTGGCCTGGATCACCGAGATATCGGTTACAGCGTTGATCTGGGTCGATCCGGAAAACTCCGAAACATTCCCGGTCACGCGCACACGGTCGCCGATATTCACATCCGGCAGGTTGGGTGAGCCGCTTCCCTGGAAGACGAAAATGCCTTCCGAAGTCGCGATATTGCCGTCCTGATCGGCGGCTTCCTCTTGGAGATAAAAGCCATTGATATTGCGCTTGACATCCGCGTCGCCATTCTGGAAATCGCCCACCACAATGGCTTCGACAGTGACGGTCTGCCCGGCAAGCGGGCTTGCCGTTCCGGCGCCCTGGATTTCGTGTATCTTTGTAAATTCAACCAGCGCCTGCGGCTGAACCGTAAACTGGCTCACGATTTGAGGTATGTCGTTGATGATTGCGTCAGGATTGGCCGCCAGCTGCGCAGCATTGTATGCGTCAACGCCATAGGTGGTGACCGTAAGCGCCTGGGTAACCGGGTCGATGTCGAATTTGGTCCAGCCAAATGTATGGGTAGCGAGATAGTCGCCGCTGTTCAGTGTGGCGTTGATGCGGCCATTGGCAATGGCGAGGTTGCTGTCAAGGCCGACCGGGTCGTAACCCAGCGGTGAAAGCTGCTGATTGACCAAATTTTCAAGGAAGTCATCCTTGTCATTGAGCGCACTATCGGCGTCGGGCGCGATCGGCAGCGAGTCATAGAACGCCTTTGTTGGCGTATCGATCAAACCCAGCGCCGAAGCAAGCCCGGCGATGGTTTGCCCAAACGGCGCGTCGTAGGCGACAGAACCGGTGGTGATCTCGAATGCGCCGGTGGCGATCTGAGCGCCGCCCACGGTCTCCTGATAGGTGAGATTATTGACCACGGTGCCGTGGATGTCTGCTGAAATGAACACCACGTTGGTGATGTTATTGTCTTCGATGAACTTGAGGAGTTGCGTGCGCTCCGCCGCATACCCCTCATAACGGTCCTCTGCCGCCAGTGCGCCCAGATTCTGGATCGGCTCCGGCATCATGACGAATTTCCAGGTTACGCCATTGGCCTGTGAAGTTAACAGATCCGCTTCCAGGCGCGCCAGTTGCGGGGCGCCCAACATCGTGCGCGATGGATTGAACGACTGTGCGAGGAAGGCGCCAACCGCTGCCGGATCTCCAATATTGGCGACAGGCGTCAATTCCTGACTGCGGAATGAACGCGCATCGACAACGAAGGTTTGCGCGTCAGCGCCATATGTTGTTGTCGTATAGAGATCCGGGCGGCCGTCAAAGGTGGCGTCGCCAGTTCCGGAGTATTTTTTATCCGCAATCGGATTATATTCAACAAAGGCCTGAAGGCCATTCTTGTAGAGCGTGGATTCGTTGATTAACCCGGTATCGGGCGCAAACCGCGTGTCAGTGGTGGCCGAGGCCGCGCCGGCGAAATCATTGGTGACTTCATGATCGTCAATGATCGCAAACACGGGTGTCGTGGCGCGCAGGTCCCCCAGCGTATTCATTCCATCGTGATCGGAATAAACTTCGTCATGCTTGGCGCGGTATTCGTCGAGCGTCGTGGCCTGGCCGCCGGGCACTGCTGGGGATGCGACGTCAGCGTATATCGTGTCGCCCAGTTCAACGAAAAACTTAAGGCCTGCCGTGTCGGCATTGCTGACAGAAGGATAAGGCGCCAGTTCGCCGCGCCAGTCGCCGGATACGCCAAAGGATAGCCCCACCTGCCCATTGGCAAGGCTGGCCGGCGTGCCAAACGTTCCGGTCCTGGTCGAGCTGCTGTCGGTGAACCGGTAATAATACTGGGTGTCCGCGACGAGACCGCTATCAATGACCGCCTTCACAGGCTGGTTGAGATCGGTGACATTGACAACCTGACTGGCGACAATATTCGTGAACGCCGCATCGGTCGCGATCTGGAAAGCCGCATTGCCGGTCGCGCCGGCTTTGGCCCACAGGATTACGGAATCCTGATCGGCATTACCGCTGGCGATCTGCGCGGCGAGCGAGGAATTAAGCAGGCGTCCTGGCGAGCCAATTTCATTCGCATCGGTTGCCGCCACGAATGCGCCATTGATCCCAATGGCGCTCAGTTGCGAAATCGCCGTGTTGTTCAGATGGGCCGCGTTGTCGAAAGTTGACAGCGGCGCGATCGAATCCGATGCGCCGAAGTTCACGCTGGCCTGAAGCGCGCCGATGCTGTCATAAATGTTGACGCCGTCACCACCCGTGCTCAGCCCTACACCCGATCCGCTGTAGGTGCCAATTTGCAGGCCGGCTGGCGGCGTGTTTAATCCGAACCACGTGCTCAGGAAGCTCGAAATCGCAGTGCCCGGGGTGGAGGACTCGATAAAGATCACAGTCTCGCCCGGCGCGATGCTGGTGATGCCGTTCAGCGCCACGGCCCCGGCGAAGGACTGGGAATTATCGTCCATTCGCCAGCCCGTGAGGTCGACAGCTGTCGCGCCATAATTCGTCATTTCGAACCAGTCGGCGTTCACCGGACTGCTGCCGCTGGACCAGGGCGCCACCTCCGTAATGAGCACCTTGCCGGTGGTGCCGGGAGATCCCGTCTCGGTGTTGTTGGCCGACCGGAAGGCGCCGTTCGTCCCGATCGAACTCAAGGTGCTGACAGCCGGCAGCGGCAATACCGGGCTGCCAAAGCCCGTGAAATTGTCGAAGCTGACGCTGGTGGTGGCGGCGCCGAAGCTGACGCCAGTGATCCGGTTGCCATTACCATCGAAAAGATTGACGGCATCTCCCCCGGAGCTCAGCCCAACGCCGGAACCGCCATACGCCCCAACGACGACGCCAGCAGGAAGGGTTGCGGAACCGAACCATGCAGTCGAGAAGTTGGCGATGATCGCCGCATCGGTGCTGCCGTCAGCGGTTCCCTCAATGAAAATGGCCGATTTACCGGGCGCGATGCTCGTCACACCGCGGAGCGCAACCTTGCCGCTGCCGTTTGAATTATCATCCATCTGCCAGCCGGTAATATCCAGCGCGCTGGCGCCGGCATTGGTTATCTCGAACCAGTCGGCGGAATAGGAGCCGTTACCGCTGCCAGAGGGATGCGCTTCCGAGATGAATACCACAGGAACGGCAGGGGTTTCATTGACGATATCGGTGATCTGCAACATGAAATCGGCGGTTGCATCCGGGGCCGCGCCAAGTGTGGCGTCGTCAACATTGACCGTAACGCTGTAGCTGGTTTTGGTCTCGTAATCGAGGACAGTTCCTGCCTTGATGAATAATCCACTGCTGGTGATTTCGAAGAAGCTGGCGTCCGCGCCAGTTACTGTCAGGTTGTTGGTACCCAGCCCATCGTCAGTTACGACGATGTCCGCCACCTTGACCGGCGCTGCCGTGGTGCTGTTCTCAAGGATTGAATTTATCGTGTTATTAAATGCAACTGCTGTAGGCGCCTGATTGGGAACAAGGGATTTTGCGTAGACCCAGAGCTGCGGGTGATCGATATCCCCGCCGCCGTTCTCGTTGACAACATAAATATTGCCGTCGCGGTCCATCGTGACGCCTTCATGCTGATGGTTCGCCACCGATAGTGGACTGCCCTGGTCAGCAACGATTTGAAGCATGCTCGAGATGTTTCCAGCCCGGTCGATATTGACAATCTTTCCATCCGCCTGGCTCAACACCAGCAAATTGCCGTACTGTGTTTGGCCATCCAGCGATGGCAGATTCGACAGAGCGAAAACATCGGCGAAGTCAGACATATTGGCTAATGCTGGATCGAACAGGTTGATTGAATTTACGGTGGAGGATGAGCCGTTAGTTGCGGTGCCCGACGCAAAATCGACACCCGTTTGGTAAATGCCTTCGGGGCTTATCTCTTTGACGACAACGAAGCCGCCTGTAAGCGGATCGTATGAAAGGCCTTCCAGTCCCGTATTGTCCACGAATGTGCCGAGATCCACGGTTTGCGTGCCGGCCCTGTTCAGTGTTGTGTTCGCAGTGTAGGTGAATTTGACGAGTTGACGGTCACGCTCCTCCGTCATTACGAACTGGCCATTGCCGATATAGGTGATGCCCTCCGGGTCGTAAAACTCTGTGCCCTGGGGGCTGCCGCCTGCCGCCAGCGTCATCGTGTCGATCAGAACACCGGTCTTTGAAACCTGAGTAACAGATCTACCACCGTCGCCAACAATGAACAGGCTATCGGTGTCCCAGTTGTACGTCACGCCCGAGGCTTCCTGGGCCAGCAAATTGTTGGCGGGCGCGGTTGTCCGTGTCGGTTCGGGCAAGTCGTAGCGGGCGACCCGGACATAGGTGGACAGATCAATGCCCCCAATCACGGGCGCAGAATCATCATTAACAATGGTTGCCGCCGCCTGTTTATCAACGCCATTCAGCGATGCGGTGACCGTGAAATTCTCGTCCGGCTCAACAGCCGTATCCGCATTGACCTGGAATGTCGCGATGGCCGAGGTCTGACCATTCAGCACCGTGACCGAGGCGGGAATATTTGCAAAATCACCCGCGTCCGCGGCTCCGGTGAGCGCAAGCGCCACTGCCGTGTCGCCAATCGCTGGCGCACTCAGGGTAACGGTGAAATCAATATTCGTCGTTCCGCCATTGCTGCCTTCGTTCTGCGAAACTGCAACCGGCGCAATGGACTGCAGAACGGGCGCAGCCGCGATCACCGAGAACGCCGCATCGGAAAACGGCACGTCGGGGGCCGTGATGTCAATTCCCTGATCGCCCGTCCCATCCTGCGCATCCCAATTGGCGGCGTCAGGAGTTGCGTTGATGGCGCTTCGAATAGCGGCAAAGTCACTATAACCGCTTCGCGCACCCTTCCAGGCAAAAATATCCCCATCCAGATCGCGCAAACCGAGATTGAGCGCATTGATACCATAGGTGAGACCCGTGCCAACAAGTGATCCGTTGGCCGCGTCACTACCGTCATTGCTCACGGCGGTAAGAAAAACCGGCGCCGCCCGCGAGCCAGTATAGGCGTAAAATGTTTCGTCGGAAGCCGCGAGGCCACGGTTAGCGCCATGCGTGGCGCTTGGAGCCGATACCAATGTTCCTATCGAAGCTGCCAGGGTTCCGGCGCCCAAATTGTCGAGACGAACAACGGTACCCGCCGCCACGTCGGACGTCGCCGTCCAGATCAGCGCATTCTCGTTCGCATCAGCCCAGCCCGTGCCGTTCCATTCATTGTCTTCAAAGAATATCGCTTGTCCGGCGGTAATGGTTTCAAGCACTACGAATGCCAGATTATCGTTTCCATCCGCATTGAAGCCAATAATTGCAATCGAGCCGGGTCCAAGCGCCATGGTCATCTCCTGTTGAAATTTATTTTATGAAAGTTTAGTTCGGAACCCTCCCACTCAAATGTTGCGTGAATGTTAATCAAATATTAAGAAATCCACTCCGGGAGGATTTTTGGGCTGGATCACTACCCGCGACGTCATTGCGTACGCGCCGGCAACCGTATCGATCCGGTCATGTGGCGGCCTTGTAAATACCTTGACAGACTCGCAGGCGACGATCCGCCGTCTGCGAAACGAACGGCCCGGCGCCGCTTCACTGCGGAAGAGGTGAAAAAGAAGGTGAAGCGGGCGGCCGCAGCGCTGATGCGCTGAAGGGTTAGCAAGCGGTTGCGGGAAGAATATTCAGAGGCCGTGCCCGCGCAGATCAAGACTGACCCGCACCTGTCCGGGCTCATTGCTGTTTGTCAGGGTGACAAAACCTAATTCATGCGCCATCGCCCGCATGGCCCGGTTCTCGGTCAGAATATCGCCGGTCAATTCGCCGATACCCCGCATTTTGGCGTAATCGATGATTTCCCGCATCAGGGCAAAGCCCAGGCCCGTGCCCTTCAGCCGGCTTTGCACCAGCACCGCAAAATCGGCTTTCTCGCCGTCCGGGTCTGCGGCAAGCCGCACGACGCCGCTGACGCCATTTTCATCCAGCGCCACAAACGCCATTTCCCGGTCATAATCGATCTGCGTCAGGCGCGCCGCCAGCTGATGCGGCATATGGCGCATGTGGGATAAAAACCGCAGCCGCGCATCCTCAGGGTCCAGCGCCTCGACCATGGCAATCAGCGCGGGCTCATCCTCCGGGCGGATAGGCCGCAGATCATACTGCGCGCCGGAATTGGTGGTGATCACGCGGGCAAGCTGTGCGGGGTAGGGCGATATTACAAGACGATCCGCCGGTTCGCCCGCAGCGGGCGCGACGCGAATGCGCGCATCCAGCGCCATGACGCCTCTGGCCGAACTTATCAATGGATTTATATCCAGTTCACACACTTCCGCAAAGTCAGTGGCGAGATGCGAGATAGCAATCAATACACGGATAATTGCATCCATGTCCGCCGGCGGAACATTGCGATAGCCGCGCAGCCGCCGCACAATCCGGGTCCGGTCAATCAGCTCGCGCGCCAGAATGCCGTTAAGCGGCGGCAGGCCAATCGCCTTGTCGGCGGTGACTTCCACACCTACGCCGCCTTCGCCGAACAGGATCACCGGGCCGAAGGTCGCATCCGTATTGACGCCAACAATAAGTTCGGTTGCGTCTTTACCGCTGATCATGGGTTGCACGCTGAAGCCATCGATGCGCGCCTGCGGATGGGTGCGCCCGAGCCGCGCCAGCATCGCCTGCGCAGTGGCGCGCACCATATCCGCGCCTTCCAGGCCCAGCGCCACGCCGCCCGCATCGGATTTATGGGTGATATCGCGCGACATGATTTTCAGCGCCACCAGCCCGCCAAACGCGTCGGCGATTTCGCCAGCTTCATCCGGTGTTTTTGCAACGCGGGTTTCCACCACCGGAACGCCATAGGCCGCCAGCACGCATTTCGCTTCCGCCTCGCTCAGCCATTCGCGCTGTTCGTGCAACGCCCTGTCAATGATTTCGCGCACTTCGCCGCAATCACTGTCATGCACGGTATCGCTGCCGCCGCCGGGTGTCTGCATCAGCAAGTCCTGGTTGCGGCGATAGCGCAGTATATGACCAAACGCCCGCACCGCCTGGGTGGGCGTATCATAGCTGGGGACGCCCGCCGCGCGAAACATCGCCCGCGCCGGTCCGGTGCTGGCGCCGCCCAGCCAGCTGGTCAGCACCGGCTTGCGCGTATCGCCTATATTATCCAGAACGGCCTGGCCGGCTTCGCTGCTGTTGGCGATTGCGGTCGGACAATTCAGCACCAGCAGCGCGTCCACATTTTCATCTTCCAGCAGGGCGCGGGTCGCCTCGGCATAGCGCGCGCCAGGGGCGTCGCCGATAATGTCCACCGGATTGCCATGCGACCAGGTTACCGGAAGCGTTTTATTCAATCGCGCCAGCGTTGCCCCGGATAAGGACGCCATTACGCCGCCATCGTCGATAAGCTCGTCCGTCGCCAGCACCCCGATGCCCCCGCCATTGGTGAGGATCGCCAGGCGCTCGCCGGACGGGCGTATCCCGGCAGCCAGGGTTTCCACCGCCTCAAATAATTCATCCAGCAAGGTCACCCGCAACATACCGGCGCGGCGGAATGCGGCCTCATACACATCATCCGACCCGGCCAGCGCGCCGGTATGCGAGCTTGCCGCTTTCGCTCCTTCCGCATGGCGGCCCGCCTTGATGACGATGACCGGCTTGATGCGGGCGCAGGCGCGCGCCGCCGACATGAATTTGCGGGCATGGGTGATGGATTCCACATACAGCAACACGGCGCTGACATTTGTATCACTGGCGAGATAATCCAGCATATCGCCAAAATCCACATCCGCCATGCCGCCCAGTGACACCATGTGCGAAAAACCAATAGAGCGTGACGCCGCCCAATCCAGCACCGAGGTCAGCACCGCGCCCGATTGCGTGACAAAGGCGAGCTTGCCGCGTAATGCATTTACCGGCACGAAACTGGCGTTCAGATTGACGCCGGGAACCAGTATGCCCACACAATTCGGCCCGATAATCCGCAACAGATGCGGCCGCGCCGCCTGCAATAATTGCTGTTGCAGGGCGCGTCCTTCCGCGCCCATTTCGGCAAATCCCGCAGTGATGACGATGGCGGCCTTGACGCCGCGCCGGCCCAGCGCATCGATCAGCCCGGGCACGGTGGCGGGCGGCGTGCAGATGACCGCAAGGTCCGGGATAACCGGCAGGCTCGCCACATCCTTATAGGCGGTGAGAGAGGCAATCATCGTCTCGTTGGGATTTACCGGCAGAATGGGCCCCGCAAACTCCTGGCTGAGCAGGTTTTTCATCAACACCTGACCGACCGATCCCGGCCGCTGGCTGGCGCCGATCAGGGCAATGCTTTCAGGCGCGAACAGAGATTGCAGATTGCGTATAGACATCGGGGCCTGCTCCTTGGGTTGGCGCCATTATACCCCGCGCTTATCGTTCCAGCACATACATTCCCGGCGCATCACCAAGGGGGGCATAGCCCTTATGCGCGGCGCCCATTTGCGGCGGACTGACCAGAGCGTCCAGGGAATGCCTGGCCAGCCAGTCCTGCCAGCACAGCCACCAGGAGCCTTCCTGGCGCGGGGTGGACTGCTGCCAGCTATCCGGGTTCACATAGGTCTCGCCTTCTTTCAATGTTGATATCTGGTAGTGCTGGCGGGGATGCCCCGGCGGATTGACGATACCGGCATTGTGACCGCCATTCGACAGCACAAAGGTCACATCGGAGTTCGTCAGCATCTGAATTTTGTATACGGACCGCCATGGCGCAACCTGATCCCCGATGGCGCTCACCGCAAAGATCGGGACGCTTATGTCGCGCAGCGACACGGGCCGTCCGTCACACTGGTAACGGCCCTCAACCAGATCATTGTCGAGAAACAGATGCCGGAGATAGCCGGAATGCATATGGAAAGGCAGGCGGGTCGCGTCTGCATTCCACGCCATGAGATCGATCATCGGCCGGCGCTCGCCCATCAGGTAGGTTTTCACCATTGCCGACCAGATAAGGTCGTTCGAGCGCAAAAGCTGAAAGGCGCCTGCCATCTGCCTGGTGTCCAGATATCCCTGCTCGGCCATCATGTCTTCCAGAAAGCTGACCTGCGCGTCATCGATGAACAGCATAAGCTCGCCTGCTTCGGTGAAGTCCGTCTGGGCCGCAAACAGCGTCATGCTTTTGAGGCGCGCATCCCCATCGCGGGCCATGGCGGCGGCAGCGATGGCGAGAAGCGTACCGCCGATGCAATAGCCGGTAGCATGAATCTGCTGCCCGGGAACGATAGCCGAGATAGCATCCAGCGCGGCCATAACGCCAAGCCGACGGTAATCCTCCAGTCCCAGATCGCGGTCCTGGCCGGTGGGGTTCTTCCAGGAGATAATAAAGACTGTATGACCTTTCTCCACCAGATATTTCACCAGCGAATTATCCGGCGAAAGATCAAGAATATAATATTTCATAATCCAGGCGGGCACGATGAGAATGGGCGCGGCGTGCACCGTCTCCGTTGCCGGGGTGTACTGGATCAACTCCATCAGGCGGTTGCGGAACACCACCTTGCCCGGTGTTATCGCGACATCCCGCCCAACCTGAAAGGCCTCGGCGCCGACCGGTGGCGCGCCACTCACCGCCCGGCGCCAATCTTCCCGGAAATTGGCCGCGCCTTGCAAAAAGTTCTTTCCACCCTGCCTGATGGTAGCGTTCAGGATTTCCGGATTGCTGAGCGGGAAGTTCATGGGAGAGACCATGTCAAGCAGCTGGCGCGTGACGAAGGCTACGACATCCTCGTGATGCCGCGAGACGCCATCTACTCCGGTCGTGGCGTTGTGCCACCATTGCTGCGTCAGGAGGAAGCCTTGATAAATCGCAGCGAACGGCTGCTTGCGCCATGCGTCATCGGCAAAGCGATTGTCCTGGGGCAGCGGATCGATGCAGGCCGCGCAAGACGGTTCCGTGCTGGCGCGCAGGCAATAGTCCGCATACCGGGTCCATTTGCGCATCGCCTTTTTCACCAGCAGCATCTGCTTGTCAGGCGAAAAAAGCAGATGCTGCATCCAGTCGGTATAGGCTTGCGTGACTGCCGCAGGCGATATCCCGGCTGTCAGCAATGCAGTAGCGGCATGCAGCGGACGGTCGAAGGAAAACGGGAGATGTTCGGGCGGTTCTTTCTCATTCACGCTTAGTGACGGCGATCTCTTCGGCATGCTTACTCCAACATGGGTGCAGGTGCTGTACAGCCATGCCCAGCGTACAAACACCAAACAGCTTCATCAGAAAATCATTTCTTCCTGATGCGCGAAACAGGCCGGGATTTTACTGCAGACAGCTTCTCTCTGCCGGTCTTCAGCAGTGCGCTAGCGGTCTTCCTGTCCATTGGCTCATCTTCCTCCTCGGACTGTGCATCCGCAGGCGCGGGGAGGGCGGCTGCCTCACCCGTTTCCGCTGCAATTTCAGAAACCATCGAGGCGCTGCAATCCTGCAGTTCCCGCGTCAATTCCATCCAGGTTCTGGTTTGCGCTGTAAAATTTTCAATGAACCCTTCCACCAGGTTCGATTGCGCCTCAATCAGTTCGAATGGCTGCCGCGCGCCAAATATATCCTGGAAGTAACGTATGCTTCGCTCATTCGCAGCTTTTAACGACCGGGCCTGGGCGGACGACGCCTCCTGGAACAGCCTGTTCATTTCGGTCTTGAGATCCTGATATTTTTCGAAACGGGACTCGATATTGCCTGTATTGACGAGTTTGGACAGTCCCCACCAGGAGGACAGGCTGTTCACAAAATCCTGTTTTGTCGGGATACTGCTAGACGATGCATTCATAATCCGTACTCCCCAATTGGAATTTGCACATTGTGCGTTTCACACCCAGACATAAGATCAGCTCAACCCAGCTTCATTCGCACCAGCTGTAAATCTATCTCACGCCCATGACGAATTCGTGACATGCGCTAAAATTCTTCATCCTGCTAAAGCAGCAGGCTGGCGGTAAGAATATAACTCATCAGCGAAAAGGCGTCCTGAATAACGGTGGCGACAGGACCGGACCCGAGGGCGGGATCATATCCGAATCTGGCAAAGAACCATGGCAGCAGAAAGCCGATGGCGGTGGCGGCGCTGCTTGCAACGGTTAGCGCGATCGCAACAGTTGCCCCCAATGCCAGACTGCCAAAAGCCAGCCAGACCAGCGGCAGCGCAAGCGCCCCAAGGGTCGCGCCAATCAGGACGCCGGTGCCGATCTCTCCCATCAGCAACTGCCCCATCCTCTTCATCAAGCGGCCGCGCCGCGCCATCATCGAGAAAGGCCGTGCACAATTCCAGCACTTCGCCCGGGCTGAAGCAAATGATTTGAGCAGGCCGTAAGCGGCGCCTGATCCGTGTGGATCATTTGTGACAAATCGTGACAATCTTTCCGGTAAACACCGGGAAGTAGCGGTAAACAATGGTAACTCGAATCTGGATTTTTCAGATAGTTGCGCCATAACTATCTGAAAAATAATGACTTTAACCCGCTTCCCAAGCTTGCGACGAGGGTTCGATTCCCTTCACCCGCTCCAAATCAGACTTCACTAAAGATTTGAACAACAAGAGAAAAAATCACCGATTTTTGCCTATGTAGGTACTGTGCAGAAAAATTTGCGGTATCGATTTGCCGCTGCCCCTTTCATCTCCCTTCCTCGATCCCGAATGCCGAACAGCAAAACAGCAAAACAGCAAAACAGCAAAACAGCAAAACAGCAAAACAGCAAAACAGCAAAACAGCAAAACAGCAAAACAGCAAAACAGCAAAAC
>Ga0209893_1000014_pt1 | contig 52637 bp, 50 predicted proteins | sample GWRWT3_25Nov14_FD_187190 | JGI IMG/M metagenome (GOLD analysis project Ga0209893, IMG submission 187190) | Sand microcosm microbial communities from a hyporheic zone in Columbia River, Washington, USA - GW-RW T3_25-Nov-14 (SPAdes) (version 2) | ecosystem: Engineered > Artificial ecosystem > Sand... | reverse complement strand
TCTCACTCCACGGCATCTCCACCTCCCGCTTGTCAAAACAAGCAAAAAGTGTAACCCATGTGTCCGGTACAAAATGTCACCTATGTCTCGGGTCGCTCATTGGGTCCGAACCGAACTCTCACTCCATGGCATCTTCACCTCCTGCTTGCCAGGACAAGCAAAAAGTGTAACCCATGTCTCCGGCACGAAATGTCACCTATGTCTCGGGTCGCTCATAGCATTTTTTGGCGCGAGTTGGCACACTCCGCGCTCCTTGCAGGCCAGGGCTTTGTCATGGCGGGCGGAATCCGGATGCGCGGCGCACATCAGTTCCACATGCAGATCAGACGCAACCTTCGGTCGGCAATGTCGGTGACAGTGATGACAATGCTTTGCCCGCTGCGAGGACGTGGTCCCTGGCGATCCTTCGAAGCCGTAGAGTTCGCAACACTGGAATGCGTCGACTGGTTCAATCACAGGCGGTTGCCGGAGCCCATCGGCAACATCCCGCTTGCTGGGGCTGAAGAAAATTATTACGCCATGCTGGACGAAATCCCCATGGCCGCGCAACTTAAACCGAATAGCCTCCGGCAATCCCGGGGCGGTTCACTTGCCTTTAAGTCAGATTGCATTAAGGATCACCATGCTTCACATCTTTGCTACGATCCTGCTGCTGCTATCCACTTCAGCGCATGCGGATGGGCCTGATAATCTGATGCCGCTGGACGCCACAATCTCCACGCCCCCTGCCCCGTGGCGGCTGGTTCGGTTTGATGAGAAAATTCCGGCCACCCAATATCGTGTGCGCGAATGGGACGGGGTCACCGCCATTGAAGCCGTGGCCGACAAAAGCATGGCGCTGCTGGCGCGCCCGGTTGCGGTTGATCTTGCGGCGACGCCGGTGCTGTGCTGGCGCTGGCGGATTGATGCGCCATTGATCAGCGCGGACATGGCGAAAAAGGCGGGCGATGATTATGCCGCGCGGGTTTATCTGAGCTTCAGGCTGGCGTCTTCGGATATGTCGATTGGCACACGGATGAAGCTGAAACTGGGCCGACAGATCTATGGTGCTGACACGCCGGATGCGGCGCTGAATTATGTCTGGGACAATCGCTATCCGGTGGGGACTGCCCGCTGGAACGCCTATACGGATCGCGCCCACATGATAGTGCTGCAATCCGGCGCGCAAAATGCGGGCCAATGGATGGTGGCGCAGCGCGATATTCTGGCTGATTTTACCGCCGCCTTTGCTGTGCAACCGGCCCAGCTTGCGTCCCTCGCCATTGCCTCGGACACAGATAACACCCTTGAAACCGCCCATGCCGGATTTGCCGGTTTCCATTTCGTGCCACGCGGACAGGCCTGCGCCTTTCCATGATTTGGGTAAAATCGCCATACCCGGTTTCATCCTATGCTATAATGGTCTAAATAGCCCTTTATCGTACAGTCTTCACCCCCAGGACATACAAACCGGATAATCCCGCCATGTGGCGTTTTGCCAATCCCGCGATATTTTATGATCTGGCTACCACGGCGTCGCCCTGGGCGGCGGGGATCAGTTTGTTGCTGTTGGGGCTCGGCGCTTATCTGGGGCTGTTTGTCGCGCCGCCGGATTATTATCAGGGCGAAATCATGCGCATCATGTATGTGCATGTGCCCGCCGCCTGGATGGCGATGTTCTGTTATGGCGTGATGGCGGTATCCAGCGCCAGCGGGCTGATATGGAATCATCCGCTGGCCTATGTCGCGGCCAAGGCCACCGCCCCCATTGGCATGGTGTTTACCGCCATTGCGCTGATTACCGGATCGATCTGGGGCAAGCCGACATGGGGAACCTGGTGGTCATGGGATGCGCGCATGACATCGGTGCTGATCCTGCTGTTTTTATATCTGGGTTATATCGCGCTGTGGAACGCCATTGAAGAGCCGGTGCGCGCCGCCAGGACAACGGCAATTCTGGCGCTGGTCGGCGCGGTGAATTTGCCGGTCATCAAATTTTCCGTGGACTGGTGGAATACGCTGCACCAGCCGGCGTCTCTGATGCGGGCCGATGCGCCGGCCATTCATTCATCCATGCTGATGCCGCTGCTGCTGATGGCGCTGGGTTTTACGGTGTTTTATATATGGCTGCTGCTGCTGCGCATGCGCGGGGAAATTCTGGCGCGCCGGGTGCGCGGCCTGCGGCTGGCGCGGGTGCAGGCGGGACAGAACTGAGGTGCAGGAATATTTTCCGATGGGAGACTTTGCGGCCTATATCTGGTCCGCTTGGGGAATTGCAGGCGCGCTGTTGCTGGCCATATGGCGCACGAGCGATGGCCTGTTGCGCCGTCAGATGGCGCTGCTGGCGACGCTTGAGGCTGAAGAAAAATCATGACCCGTAAACAAAGAAGGCTTTATTCCGTGATCGGCGCTATGGCGCTGCTGGGCAGCGCGGTGGGTCTTGTTCTGTATGCGGTGCGCGACACGCTGGTATATTTCTACAGCCCCACGGAAGTTGCGCAGAAGCATCTGCCGCCCGATCGTAATTTCCGCATTGGCGGCCTGGTCGAGGAAGGATCAGTCGTACGGCATGCAGACGGCACGAATATCGATTTCGCCGTAACCGATCTGCAAACCCGCATCATGGTGCGCTATACCGGGCTGCTGCCGGATTTGTTCCGCGAGGGCAAGGGCGTGGTCGCCGAAGGCCGGCTGGATTCGGATGGAAAATTTATCGCCAGCTCGGTACTGGCCAAACATGATGAAAATTACATGCCGCCCGAAGTCGCCGATGCGTTAAAGAAATCAGGCCAATGGGTAGACGGCGACCCCACGCATTATGATCCACCCAAGGACGAAGAATGATCATTGAACTGGGCCATTTTGCGCTCATACTGGCGTTTGTGCTGGCGCTCACACAGGCCAGTCTGCCGCTGATCGGTGCGGCGCGCGGCAATGCCGCGCTGATGGCAGTGGCGCGCCCCGCAGCATTTGGACAATTGATTTTTCTGCTGCTGGCGTTCGCAGCGCTGATGTACGGATTTGTGACATCCGATTTTTCCGTGCAGGTGGTGACGGCCAATTCGCATTCCGCCAAACCGATGCTGTATAAAATTGCGGGCCTGTGGGGCAATCACGAAGGCAGCCTGTTATTGTGGGTGCTGATCCTCGCAATATTCGGCGCGGCGGTCGCGGGTGTTGGCGATAATCTGCCAGCCACATTGCGCGCGCGGGTGTTGAGCGTGCAGGCGATGATCGCCACCGGGTTTTTGTCATTCATGCTGGCGACATCCAATCCGTTTACACGGCTGATCCCCGCACCGCTGGATGGCAATGGGCTAAATCCATTGTTGCAGGATCCGGGCCTGGCGTTTCATCCGCCATTTTTATATCTGGGCTATGTCGGATTTTCGATGGCGTTTTCGTTTGCCGTCGCCGCCCTGATTGAAGGCCGGGTGGACCCCGCCTGGGCGCGCTGGGTGCGGCCCTGGACGCTGGCGGCCTGGTGCTTTTTGACCATCGGCATCGCCATGGGATCATGGTGGGCCTATTATGAACTGGGCTGGGGCGGCTGGTGGTTCTGGGATCCGGTCGAGAATGCGTCCTTCATGCCGTGGCTGGCGGGCACTGCATTGTTGCATTCGGCTATTGTCGTGGAAAGGCGCGATGCGCTGAAATCCTGGACCGTGCTGCTGGCGATATTGACGTTCTCGCTCAGCCTGCTGGGTACATTCATCGTGCGGTCCGGCGTGTTGAGTTCCGTGCATGCCTTCGCCACCGATCCGGCGCGCGGCGTGTTCATACTGGGCTTTCTGGTACTGGTGATCGGCGGCTCGCTGACATTATACGCGATCCGCGCACCCATCCTGAAGGGTGGCGGCATCTTTGCGCCGATCAGCCGCGAAGCCGCATTGGTGGTGAACAACTGGTTGCTGGCGACGGCCTGCGCCACCGTACTGCTGGGAACGTTATATCCGCTGCTGATGGATGCGCTGAGCGGTGGCGCAGACAAGGTGACGGTGGGGGCGCCCTATTATAACGCGACCTTCACACCGCTGATGGTTCCGCTGCTGATGATGATGGCGCTGGGGCCGCTGATGAGCTGGAAACGCGGCGACCTGGCGGGCGTGCTGAGCCGGTTACAATTTGCCCTGGGATTAAGTGTTCTGAGCATGCTGCTGGTCTGGTATCTGCGCGAGGAAGGGCCGGTGCTGGCGGTATTCGGCATTGGCCTGGGGGTGTGGCTGATTGGCGGCGCGCTGACAGATCTGGCCGAACGGATCAAATTATTCCGTGCGCCATTTGCCACGAGTTTTGCACGTGCAGCGGGATTGCCGCGCGCCAGTTGGGGCGCGATGCTGGCCCATGGCGGCGTCGGCATTGTGGTGCTGGGCATCACCGCCAGCACCGCCTGGACGGAAGAAAAAATCATCCTGATGCAACCCGGCGATGAAGCCACCGTCAGTGGTTATGTGTACCGTTTCATCCGCGCCGAACAGGGGCCGGGGCCAAATTATACAGCGCTGCGCGGACAGTTTGAAGTCAGCAAAAACGGCGCGCCATTGGTTAGCCTGGAACCCGAAGCGCGCAGTTATCCCACGCCACCGATGGATACAACCGAGGCGGCAATCTATCCGATGCTGAGCGGTGATCTGTTCGCGGTGATCGGCAATCCGCAGGGGGACAAGGGCTGGTCGGCGCGACTGTATTTCCGGCCGCTGCAATCCTGGATCTGGGCGGGCGCCATCATCATGACCATTGGCGGCGTGATTTCATTAAGCGACCGCCGCCACCGGGTGGGTGCGCCGCGCCGCGCGGCAACTTCAATCATCGGCGGCGCCCCCGCCCCGCATACGGCGCAATAACCATGCGGTGGCGCAGTTTCATTCCGCTGATCCTTGTTGGCCTGCTGGCGGCGGTGCTGTTTGTGGGACTGGGACTTGATCCGAAAATTGTGCCCTCGGCATTGATCGACAAACCGGTGCCGCAATTTGATCTGCCGCCGCTGCCGGGGAAAGAGCCGGGGCTGATCGCCGCCGATCTGGCGAAAGGCCAGATTACGCTGCTAAATGTATGGGCGTCCTGGTGCGGGCCGTGCCGCATCGAACACCCGCAATTGATGGAAATCGCCAACACCACAGATGTCCGCATGATCGGCCTGAACTACAAGGATGATCCGGCAAAGGCGCTGGCGTTTCTGAAACAGCTTGGCGATCCCTTTGCGTCAGTGGGCGCCGACCGTACTGGCAGGGTGGCAATCGAATGGGGCGTATATGGGGTGCCGGAAACATTTCTGATTGATGGTAAGGGCCGCATCGTGATGAAACATGTGGGCCCCCTGCGCCCCGAAGATATCCCCGAAAAAATACTTCCCGCCATCAAGGCGGCGGCACAATGAAACGGCAGATTATACGTCTGGCCATCGCATTCATGCTGATTGGCGCCAATCCGGCCTATGCCATCGCCGTCGATGCGGTGACATTGCAGGATCCCGCACTTGAGACGCGGGCGCGCATCATCATGCAGGGGTTGCGCTGCCTGGTATGCCAGAACCAGTCGATTGAAATTTCCGACGCCGAACTGGCCGGGGATTTGCGCCGCATTGTGCGTGAGCGGGTGGCGGCGGGCGATACCGACGCCCAGGTGCGCGCGCATCTGGTGGCCCGCTATGGCGACTGGGTGTTGATGCGCCCGCCTTTCAGACTTTCGACGCTGGTCCTGTGGGCAGGGCCGCCAGTGCTGCTGGTGTTGGGGGGCATTGCCCTGTGGGCAGGCCAGCGCCGCCGGGAAGCCCCGGTTTTACAGCCCCTGACCGAGGCCGAACAGGCCAAATTGCGTGAAATAACCGCGCCTGATTAACCTTTGTTAAACCTTCCCCGAATAGTCTTGCCGCAACCATAAAAATAACCGGCAGAGCAAATTATATGGCCAATGTTCATCCATCCAGCCTGATAGGTGCGCAAGCCTATGCAGTCCAACTGCGCCGTCAGTATGGGCAGGAGGAAACCGCGCGCGCCATCAACCTGGATGACCGCCAGACCGGACGTTCCAACAGTCAGGGAAGACGCGCCGCTTTTGAACTTGAGCGGAGCAAGGACGAGGATAAAAAACCAGCCCCAGCCGCAGGCGCCAAAGCTGATAATGCACGCACACTGGCTACGGGAAACCCGACCGTCGGTGAAGTAACCCCCCGGTCAAATCCTCCCGCACGCCCGCTATTTTCAAGCACAAACCGCGAGGCGCCAAACCCCAACGCGCAGTTACGCAACACCCGCCCGGGGACGCATCTCGATATAACAGTTTAGAGACGGTTTATTTACGGCGCCTGGCGGCAGGTTTTGCCGGAGCTTTCCCGTCATCCATGCGCCCCATGGCGCGCAGGCATTCCAGCAGCACCGCCCGCTTGCTGGCGGGCACCGGCGCGATGACACGTTTTTCCGCATTGCGCACCTTTGCCGCCGTTGCCGCCAACTGGCGTTTGCCCGCCGCCGTCAGAGTAACGGAGTTGGCGCGCTGATCACCCTCTGTGCGTTCACGATCCAGCAGGCCGCTGGCGATCATGCGGGCAATCATGTCTGCAAGGGTGCTGCGGTCGATGCCGGTGGCGCTTACCAGATCGGTCTGGGTCTGGCCTTCATAGGCCGCCACAGCAGTAAGCACCACATATTGGCGCGGGGTCAGGCCGCTGATCCCGACCTCTTGAGTGTAGATGTTGGATGCCCGCTGTTCGGCGCGGCGCAACAGATGTCCGGGAGAATCCGTCAGTACCGGCTTGATCGTCTGTTTTTTGACCGCTTTTGCGGCAGTGCGTGGTGCTGCTTTTTTAACTTTTGCCGGTTTCGACATATGGATGCTCAGCCCCCTGATCAAGTTTTGTCCGTAGGCATCATGAAACGCAAAAAGTGATGCGCGAAATGCATCTGTTAGCCTAACGCTATATTCAGCTGTACACCATAATTTTATTGGCGCTTTTTATGCAACCGAAATAGGCTGGGGACGTAAATTTTTTGGACACAGGGCATATGAGCAAATCTCCCCCACAACATCCAGCCACCATTGGTTTTGATTTTTCGCACAAAACACCTGCAGGCGACGATAAGGAACGTCTGGTGTGCAACGGCTGCGGCTTTATAAATTATGTGAACCCGAAGATCGTGGTGGGCGCCGTGACGGAATGGGAAGGCAAAATTCTCATGTGCCGCCGCGCCATTGAACCGCGCAAGGGTTTCTGGACATTGCCTGCGGGGTTCATGGAAGAAGGCGAAACCACCGAACAGGGCGCGAAGCGCGAAGCGCGCGAAGAAGCAAACGCCGATTTGGAAATTTTATCGCTGCTGGCGGTGTACAGTATTCCACGCATCAGCCAGGTGCAACTGATGTACAAGGCGCGGCTATGCTCGCCCAATGTAAGCGCAGGTGTGGAAAGCCTGGAAGTTGCTTTTTTCGACTGGGATGAAATCCCGTGGAACGAGATCGCGTTTCCAAGTGTCGTATGGGCGCTCAATCACTATCGCCAGGTGCGCGATATGACGCTGTTCGCGCCATTCGTAAATCCGGAAGGCGAAAACGGCAATTTTCCCGTGGCCGGACAGGGTCTTAATCGCCCGGATTGATTGACTTAATCCAGACGCTGCACCGGGTCTCCCATGGTGATCTGTCCGCCCTGCAACACTGATGCGTACAGTCCGAAATTATGTTTCCAGTCGCGCACCAGCGCGCGCATGATCTGCGGCGTCCTGGGCAGATTGCCTTGCGCATGGGTTGTCATGGCGCAGCGCGGCGCGTGACTGTCTGCAATCACCACGGCGGTCCCGGCTTTCATCCGTACACCTACAAGCGCCGCTGACTGCAACGGGCTATCCAGATCGTTAAGCACAATGTTGGGACGAAAGCGCATGGCGTCCACCGCCGCATCCGGCAAAATGTTTTGTAATTTCTCAAGCTCGGAAGCGAGCACAATATGGATCGTGGAAACATCATAATAAGTACCGGGCAAAGTAACATTCATCATGGCTTCGCGCGGCAGTTTCGAGAAATCCGGAAACGGCTCATCCGCCAGCAATCCGAGAACCTCCCGGACATAGGCCTCATATTTTTCTGGCGCGATATTGGCGCGCGCATAATGCGCCGTATCACTGGCCGGGCGTAAATCATAAATCGCCAGTTGCCGACCGGCATAGTTTGAAACCATTGCATCGCAGTCCGGTGCGTCCGTCAGCATGGTTTCACCGGTTGGAAGCGAAATCCGGGCACGGGGTTCAAGACCATCCTGCAGCAGCGTTGCGGCGATCTGCAACAGTAACGGGCTGCGCTTGGCGCTGGTGATCTCGCCACGCTCCACATCCCGGAACGCCCATAGCCGGTCGCCCACAAAGCCGGAAGCAAGCACATCCGTTGCCTCCAGCGCCTCGCCGCGCAGGGATTTAACCGGATAGCGGAATAATCCGCTGACCGTTCCCAAATTACCTTTCTGCGTCATAAGAGGCCGTCCTTAAAGCTTAGCCCTTGTTCGCGGCAAACAATTCCAGACAGCGCTGTTTGGCCAGTTTGGCGCAGGCCTCGTTATAGTCGGTGCGGCGGTCGGACTGGAAGCCGTGGCCGGCGTCATAGACATAGACCGGCACATCGGGATGCGCGGCTTCGATCTTGCGCACGGTCGTCATGGGAATGCCTTTGTCATGTTCGCCGAAATGCAGAATGGTCGGGCATTTGGGTTTTTCAGTGATATGATCACCAATGCCGCCACCATAATAGCCGGCCGCCGCCGCAAGCCCGGTACAGCGGCATGCAGCCACCCAGGCGATCGTGCCGCCATAACAATAGCCGGTCACGTACACCGGGCCTGCATGGCGGCCTTTCAGGTAATCAATTCCGGTCTGCACATCCTGGATGTTGTTTTCGGTGCTGGTCTTGGCGCGCAGGGCGAGACCCTTCTGAATATCGTCCGGCGAATAGCTGGCCTGAAAGTTTTTTTCCACCCGGTCATAGAGCGCGGGCGACACCACCTCCAGCCCGTCTTTCGCCCAGGCGTCGCAGACATCCTTGATGTGATCGGTGACGCCAAAAATTTCCATTACGCAGACCAGGCCGCCCTTGCGCGCGCCCTGCGCCTCGACATGATAAAAGTCGATGTCTGCCCCGTCGCCGCTTTTCAGCGTAATCATTTTTCCCAGATGCGCCATCGCCTGCTCCTCCCCTGTTATGATTGCGGCTTGCGCATCACCATGCCCTGGCCGGTAAAGCGCAGAACCAGTTCACCCTTCTGGTTGAACCCTTCGTTGGTGCTGCGAATGATGCCCCATTGCGGGCGGGTTTTCATCAGTATTTTTTCCGCCGTGGTCGCCGAGAACGAAAGGACGTCGCCTGGCCGCACCGGGGTTGGCCAGAGCATATTGATAAAGCCCGGCGATGGACCGTTTTGAGGCTTTGGCCCTGGTGTTTCGATTTCAGGCTTTTCATATTTTGCAGCCTGTTCATTACGCTGTTTCATCATCGCGCGCATCCAGCAGGCAACCGTAAACCAGCCGCTGGCGGTAATCCCGCCGAAATGCGACTGCGCCGCCAGTACCGGATCAATATGAAACGGCTGCGGATCATATTTGCGCGCGAAGGCAATCATTTCGGCCTCAACCATCTTCCATTCGCCAAGATCGATGCGGTTACCCAGTTCAATATCTTCCAGCCACTGCGCCATATGTCTATACCTCCGCGCCGGGATTGCGGCGCGCGATCATCATCAATCCTTCCGTGATCATTTTTTCTTCACCGTTCTGGTTGGTCATGGTGTAGCGGAACCGGGTAAGCCCCATTTCCGGCCGCGATTTTGACGCCCGGCGCTCCAGGCATTCGCGCTTCAGGGACAGAATATCGCCAGGACGCACCGGCGCGCGCCATTTCGTGTACTCGACGCCGGGCGCGCCCATGCCCGCTGTTTCAAAGATGAAATGATCGCACATCATGCGCATGGCGATTGCGCAGCTGTGCCAGCCGCTGGCGCACAGGCCGCCCATGAAACTTTTCTTCGCGCCCTCTTCGTCAATATGCATCGGCTGGGGATCATATTCACTGGCAAATTCGATGATTTCTTCTTTCGTAACGTGATAGGCCCCGAATTGCGCCACTTCCCCGGGCACAAAATCTTCCCAGTAATATTTGATTTCTGTCATGAGGGTCCTCTTGAGTGTTTAGCTTCTTACGCCGCGCGCAGCGCTTTTTGCACCGCCTTTGGCGCGCGGTCGATCACCAGCAGATAGGCGCGTGTTGGTCCTTCTGGCTGGCGCTTGCCCTGTTCCCAGTGCCGCAGGGTATTAACGCTAAAGCCAAAACAGGCGGCAAATTCCTCCTGTGTCATGCCAAGTTTGTCACGTATCGCGCGGACATCTATTTGCTTGGGAACATGTATGCGGCACCTGCTTTCATCAGCGCCGCCACGCGCATAATCAAGCGCTTCCTCAAGTCCTTTGCGAATACTGTCTGCGACATTGCGTGTCATCGCTTTGCTCTCTCGTAATTTTCCACCATCAGTTTGGTTAAGCGTCTGAAGCTGTTCCTATCGGCCTGACTTAAATTTGTCTGTTCATTTTTTGCATACGCGGTCAGGATGAAAAGTGGTAAGTCCGTGCCGTGATAAAAATAGATTACCCGCGCCCCTCCAGCCCCCAGCGGAGTTTGCGAACGCCGCCGGTTCCGGCAATCACCGCACCTGCCGCCGGGTTATACGCCAAATAGTCAATCAGCGAGGCGCGTTCATCTTCGTGCAAAAGCTTGCCTGCGGAGGCAAGAAACTCTGGCGTCTCAACAATGGTGACCGGAGGGGAACCCTGCATATACTAATCCATTGCACCACACGCGGCAAGCATAAAGTAATCCATTGGCTTATCTAAAAACATGTGTTCAATTCGCAAAGCGGAAATGCAGCACGTCGCCGTCGCGCACGGCATATTCCTTGCCTTCCAGGCGCATCTTGCCTGCTTCCTTGGCGCCGGTTTCGCCATTGCAGGCGATATAATCATCATAGCCAATGGTTTCAGCCCGGATGAAGCCTTTTTCGAAATCGGTGTGGATGACGCCTGCGGCCTGGGGGGCTTTGGCGCCGCGCGGGATGGTCCAGGCGCGGGTTTCCTTTGGGCCGACGGTGAAGAATGTCACCAGATCCAGCAGGCCATAGCCTGCAAAAATCACGCGCGCCAAACCGGTTTCCTGCAAGCCGATGGTTTCCAGAAATTCCGCGCGTTCTTCTTTGGGCAGGGAGGAGACCTCGGCTTCAATGGCCGCCGACACGATGATGGCCACGGCATTTTCAGCCCTGGCTTTCGCCGACACAATATTGGACCAGGCGTTGCCGGTGGCGGCGTCGGCCTCAGACACATTGCACACATAGAGCACAGGCTTTGCGGTGATCAGGCCAAGTTGCAAAAACACATCGCGCAGATCATCAGGGATGGTTGCGGTGCGGGCGGGGCGGCCCGCGCGCAGCGCCTCAAGTGCGGGTTCCATCACCGCGAGTTGCGCCAGCGCCTCTTTATCCTTGCCCGCAGCTTTTTTGCGCGCCGCGTCCACGCGGCGCTCCAGGCTTTCCATATCCGACAGCATCAGTTCGGTTTCTACCGTTTCGGCATCGGCGACGGGATCGATTTTGTTGTCCACATGGGTAACATTGGGATCTTCGAAACAACGCAGAACATGAATGATCGCATCCACCTGGCGGATATGCGACAGAAACTGATTGCCCAGCCCTTCGCCCTTTGATGCGCCGCGCACCAGCCCGGCAATATCAACAAAGGAGAGGCGTGTTGGAAGGATCTTTGCAGACTTTGCGATCGCCGCCAGCGCATCCAGACGCGGGTCCGGCACCGGCACATCGCCCACATTGGGCTCGATCGTGCAAAACGGGTAGTTGGCAGCCTCGGCGGCGGCTGTTTGCGTCAACGCATTGAACAGGGTTGACTTGCCCACATTGGGAAGCCCGACAATACCGCATTTGAATCCCATCCGGGCCTGTTCCTTTCCTATAAATTGTCTTTAGACGGGCGTTCCGTGCGCGGGTTTGGCTTGATCTGCGCCGCCACCCGGCTTTGAAACGCATCATCCTCACCGCGCGTCAGATATTCCGCGCAACCCGCAATCGCATCCAGCAAAGCGTCCAGCCATTCCTTGTGTTCCTGCTTCGTGAAATCGCTCAGCACATAGGGCGTGACCAGATCCTTATTTCCGGGATGGCCGATGCCGATGCGCGCGCGGCGATATTCCAGCCCGATATGGGCATCGATGGAACGCAGGCCATTATGCCCGCCATTACCGCCGCCGGTTTTTACGCGCAGCTTGCCGGGCGCCAGATCAAGTTCATCATGGAAAACCACCACATCCGCAAGTGTCAGTTTAAAAAACCGCATCGCCTCGCCGACCGATTGTCCCGACAGATTCATGAAAGTGGCGGGTTTCAGGCAGACCACTTTTTCACCGGCAATCAGGCCATCACGGGTTACCCCCTGAAAGCGATGGCGCGGCGCCGCCAGCCGGTAATGATCAGCTATTGCGTCCACCACCATCATGCCGGCATTGTGTCTGTTTCTGGAATATTTCTGACCCGGATTGCCGAGCCCCACCAAGAGCAGCATGGCTCTGCCCCTCAAAACAATATCCGGTCAGATAAAAGCGCGATCAGCGATTGATCCGAGCGCGCAGTCATCAGATTGAATTTGCGGATTCAATCTGATGAAAGGAAACGATGCTATTTCTTGCCACCTGTTTTTGCGGCTGGCGCTGCGGGCGCTGCCTTGCCACCTGCGGGCGCTTTGCCACCGGCTGGGGCTTTGCCACCTGCTGGCGCCTTGCCGCCGGCTGCGGCGGACGCAGCGGCTGCGGCGGGTTCGGCGCCTGCTTTTTCGGCGGCAGGTGCGGCAACTGTCACGACAGTGAAATCGCGGCCGCGAATGGCCGGGCGCACGCCCTGTGGCAGCTTGATCGCGGAAATGAGGAGACCGTCGCCTATGTCAAGAGCACTGATATCGCATTCGACATGATCAGGAATATCATCCACCGGGCAAAGCAGATCAATTTCATGATGCACGACGTTCAGAACACCGCCGCGCTTGATGCCGGGTGACACTGCCTCACCCGTAAAATGCACGGGGATCTGCACATGAATCGTCGAGCCTTTGAATAACCGCATAAAATCAACATGCAGCGGAAAGTCGCGCACAGGATCAAGCTGTATGTCGCGCGGAATGACGCGAACGGGCGCGCCGTCCCCCATATCCACCATGAACTGGTGACTGAGGAACCCGCCGCGCTTCAGGACTTTCAGCAGCGCCGCATTATCGATGGAAATCATCTGGGGCTTGTCGGGGCCGCCATAGATGATGCCAGGAACCCGACCGTCACGGCGGTTTGCCCTGGCGGGGCCTTTGCCCGCTTCATCACGCTTCAGCGCGGTAATTGTGTGCATCTCAGCCATGATAATATACCCGGTTGTGCCGCACGGCCCATTTTCAGGGGGGCGGTAAAGTAACGAAATACTGCAAGGGGCGGGTTTTACCCCCGATGGGCGCGCTTATCAAGGGGGAACTGGGAAAAAACCTAATCAAACAGGCTGGAAACCGACTTTTCTTCGGAAATGCGCTGAATTGCTTCTGCCATGAGCGGCGCAATCGGCAGGGTGCGGATATTGCGGGCCTTGCGCACCGCCTCTGTGGGGGCAATGGTGTCGGTCGTGACCAGGCTTTCGAGCACCGACGCCTCGACGCGGGCAACGGCGCCGCCCGACAATACGCCGTGGGTGACATAGGCGTGAACACCGAGAGCCCCATGATCTTTCAATGACCTGGCCGCATTGCACAGGGTTCCGGCGCTATCGACAATATCATCGACCATGATGCAGACACGGCCATCTACCTCGCCGATAATGTTCATGACTTCGGATTCGCCTGCACGTTCGCGGCGTTTGTCGACGATCGCCAGATCGCCATCCAGCCGCTGGGCCAGGGCGCGCGCGCGCACCACGCCGCCCACATCCGGCGATACGATCACCGGTTTGATCCCATTAAAATGATCCTTGATATCGCGGATCAGCACCGGGGCGGCGAAAAGATTATCGGTTGGAATATCGAAAAAGCCCTGAATTTGGCCGGCATGCAGGTCCATGGTCAGCACCCGGTTGGCGCCCGCAGTGGTAATCATATTGGCCACCAGCTTGGCCGAAATAGGGGCGCGCGGGCCGGGCTTGCGGTCCTGCCGGGCATAGCCGAAATAGGGGATCACAGCCGTGATGCGACGGGCCGATGCGCGGCGCAGCGCATCAATGCAGATCAGCAGTTCCATCAGATGGTCATTGGCCGGAAAAGACGTGGACTGAATAACAAAAACATCCTCGCCACGGACATTTTCATGAATTTCCACAAAGATTTCCATATCGGCAAAGCGCCGCACGGTCGCACTGGTCAGGGGCAGATGCAGATGCGCGCCGATGGCCTCCGCAAGGGGTAAATTGCTATTGCCCGCCAGCAGCTTCATGGGTGCACCCTTGTGATCTGATTGATGCGCGCCTTGTAACAAGACTGACACAAGAAGTAAACGGCTGACGGTGACTTACGGAGTTTGCGCCGGTTTTGCTGCGTCGGCAGCCGGGCGGGCCTGATAGTCCTGCAACAGGGGAACAATGCCTTGCGCCGCGCCCGCAGCCGCACCATAGGCGAGCTCTCCCCAATTGCCGTCAAGCCGCCCGTGGGGTACCGGATTGCTTTGATCAACAAGACCAATCTCCGACCCATCGGGAGCCAGCGCCCGCCAGGTCAGTTTGACCAGTTGATTGGCTGCATCCAGTTCGCTCAGGATTACCTGCCCCTCAATTCGGATGGCCTGGCTATCCTGCCTTTCGGCAATATTCAGGCCTGCGGCGCGCAACGCATTGCGCAGGGCGATAGGAAGTGATTTGCCGCCATCGCCGGGGACATTGGGAATATCCGGCACAAACACCCGCAAATTTTCGCCCTGCTCTGCGCCGGTCGCGGGGAAATGCCGGGCCAGGGCGGCCACGGCCTGCGATGTCAGTGCCTGGATCACCGTTGTTGGCAACGGTTTGCTGGCCGTCGCATCCGCAGACAGGGCGTCACGCACCTTTACGCCCTCCAGTTCGGCGCCGTCAGGGGCGTACAACACCCAGTCGATCATTATCGCGCCGTTTTCCATTTGGGCCATACCCTTGATCGCATGCGCGCCCGTCAGCCTCTGGCCTGTGATGGCGGGAACATCCTGTTCCTGCAATGCGTCCACCAGCGCCTTTGCAAGCTGCCCACCGATTTCAACCGGGACGCCTTCGGGCGGCGTGACCTCAACCCCTGCCTGATGGACGATGGCATTCAGCAGACTGGCGTCTCTGGGCATCACCGCATAGGGCCGTGGCGGCGGATGATCGGGATCGCATGCAGCCAGCGCAAGTAATGTGGAAAAAATCAGCAGCCGGATGATAAAGCTCATGGCTTGAGCGCAATCACGGATATGCCACGGCCATAATCGCTTTCGCCGCGATGTGTGGTGCGGCGAAAACTGAAAAACCGCGCCTCGTCCGCATAAGTGCACAGATCAAGATTTTGCACCATGGCAATGCCCGCGCGTTCAAGCCGGACCGCGACATAAGGCGCCAGCGCAAACTGGCGTTTTCCGGGGCTGGCCGATTTCGCAAAAAACGCGGCGCCTGATGGATCCTGGGCCAGATAATTCTGTTCAAAATCCACCCCCACTTCGTATGCGGCTTGCGAAATGCAGGGGCCGATGGCGGCAATGATGGCGTTACGTTGCGCACCCATTTCCACCATGGCATCAATCACCGCCTCGCCCGCACCAAACAGCGCGCCTTTCCAGCCCGCATGGGCGGCGCCAATTATTTTTTTCTTACGGTCCGCAAACAATATGGGTGTGCAATCCGCGCTTAGAACTGAAAGACCAATTCCGGGAAGGCCGGTCACCAGACCATCCGCCTGCGGACGAAGTGCGGCGTCTTCGCGTGTACGAATAACATGCACCGCGCGCCCATGCACCTGATGCACGCCGGCAAGCATATCGACGCCCAGCGCCAGCGCAACCCTGTCGCGGTTCTGGCGCACATTATCCGGCGCATCTCCGGATCCCAGCCCGCAATTCAACGAGGCGTAAATGCCCGTGGATACGCCGCCCTGCCGGGTAAAAAATCCATGACGAACCCCGTCATCCGCCGGAAGGCAATCTGCGGTGATACAGGGAATTTCCCGGTTCATTTTTTTACACCTCAAATCCAGGCGAAGGCACAAGTGCGGGATGGCGCAGGGCCATGGCCTTGAACAATTGTCCCATTTGATCTGCATCCGTCAACCGGTGAAATGCAGACCTGATCGCGTCCTGTTCATCCGGTGCGGCGTTTTGCGCCAGACGCTGCGCCCGTGCGGCAAGGCCCAACTGTAACAGAAATTGCCCCTGCGATATTGGCCCATCCGTTTGGCACCCTGCGCGATGCGCCACCTCCGCAAGGCTTTGAAAATCAACATGGGCGGTCAAATCCGCATGACCGGGATTTTGCAGGGGATCGCAATAGCCATGGCCGCGCACCGCCTGAAAACTGTCGCCGGCAGCGCTTTTGGCCGGACCATAATCCATAATCAGGGCCGCACCCCCATATTCTAGAAGATGCGCCGCCAGACTTTCAATGACGCCCTGCCCCGCCGGGCATAGTTCCGCGATGGCGTCCACCGGCGCGGTTCGCATGGCAGCGGGAATGATCGCATCTTCGCGTATGGGCACGGGAGACAGGGAAAAACATAATTGTTCCGTATCAGGATTAATTGTCACCAGGCGTTCGCGCCAGCCATCAGGCGCACGCTGAAACTGCCGGATCGGCAGCGCATCAAAAAATTCATTGGCGATGATGAGCGCAGGCAATGGCGGCAGGTCCGCTACGGTATCATGCCATGTAACCGCATTGCCGATCACCGTCTTCTGACATTCTCGCAGCTTGCTGCTGGTTTCCACCAGATGTACCCGCGCGGCATTCAGAAAATCCGGCGCAAGCCGCGCCGCACGCAGCGCATCGGCCATCAGCGTGCCGCGTCCCGGCCCCAGCTCGCACAGCATGAACGCAGGCGGGCTGCCCATATCGCGCCAGCGTTGCACACACCATAATCCAATCAGTTCGCCAAACATCTGGCTGATCTCGGGCGCGGTAATAAAATCCCCAACGGCTCCAAACGGGGTTTGGCTGTGGTAATAGCCATGTTTCGGGTGGCCAAGCGCCAGCCCCATATAGGTAGCCAGCGAGATCGCCCCCTGATCACGGATAATGGCCTGAATATGGTGCAACAGTTCGTTCATGCAGCGGGTTTGCGCAGCGCCATGACGATTAATCCCGCGCCCCCCAGAACCAGCGGCAGCGACAGCACCATGCCCATGGTGACACCCCCTACCAGAAATCCGATCTGGGCGTCGGGTTCGCGGAACATTTCCACAAAGATGCGCGACGCCCCGTACCACACGCCGAATATACCGGTGACCAGCCACGGCCGCGACAGCGCCCTGGTATATTGGCCCACCAAAAACAGCAGCAGCAGCAGTGCGAGCCCTTCCAGCCCTGCTTCATACAATTGGCTGGGGTGACGGGGTTCAGGCCCCCCATTGGGAAATATCATGCCAATCGGCGCGGTCGTGACCCTGCCCCACAATTCGCCATTGATGAAATTCGCCAGGCGCCCAAACAGCAGGCCGATGGGCGCAACGCTGGCCACCAGATCGGCGAAACTGCCAAGCTGAATGTCATTGCCGCGGGTGAATATCAATATCGCCAGCGACACGCCGATCAGCCCGCCGTGAAATGACATGCCGCCCTGCCAGACAAACAAAATCTCGCCGGGGTGAAACAGATAATATCCGGGATTGTAAAACAGCACATAGCCCAGCCGCCCGCCAAGGATAATGCCCAGCGTCACCCAGGCGACGAAATCACTGATAAGTTCAGGCGTACCCGGCGCCTTGCCCTGCGGCCACAAGGCCGTCATGCGCACCAGCCGGTCCGCATAGGCCCAGCCCAGTAAAATGCCGCCAAGATAGGCCAGCGCATACCAGCGGATAACCAGCGGCCCTATCTGAAAGGCAACCGGATCAATAGAGGGGAATTCGAACATCCTTACCACCCGTTCAATATGTGCTACTGTACCCGCCAGAAGTGTTGCCGCAACCATATGCCGTCACGGGGCCCAGCATGCAAACCGAAAACCGCTTTCTTGATGATCTTGCCAAAATGATGCTGAACGCTGCGGGCGCAGCACAAGGCATGAAAGGCGAAATCGATGTCCTGTTGCGCCAGCGCCTGGAACGCTGGCTGGAGAGCATGAACCTGGTGCCGCGCGAAGAATTTGACGCTGTACGCGCCATGGCCGCCGAAGCGCGGGCGGAAAATCTCCGCCTCGAAGCCCGCATCGCGGCGCTGGAAGCGGCGCAAAAACCGGCTAAACCGCGCAAATCCACTCAGGACAGCGCATAATAGGGACATTACGGGATTCTACTTCTGCATCTGCCGGTATTTGTGCGCGGGGTACACACCCAGAATTTTCAGGTGCGACGAGAAAAACTCCAGTTCCTCAAACGCCAGACGCAGCGCGCGCTGCGCCGGATGCCCATCCACATCCGCGTAAAATTGCGTTGCATTGAACGAACCGTCGAGCTGATAACTTTCCAGCTTGGTCATATTGACCCCATTGGTGGCGAAACCGCCCATGGCCTTGAACAAGGCGGCGGGCACATTTCGCACCTGAAACACAAAGCTGGTGATCAGCGGACCAGAATCGGGTGCAGGTTCCTGCGGTTCCTTCGACATGATCAGGAACCGTGTGGTGTTGTGATCCAGGTCCTCCACATTCGCACGCAGAATATCCAGGCCGTAAATTTCCGCCGCCAGCGTGGGGGCCAGCGCCGCCGCTGTTGGATCGCCCGCCTCTGCAACCTGACGCGCCGATCCCGCCGTATCGGCGGCGGGAATTTGCGTCAGCTTCAATTCATTGATCAGTTTGCGGCACTGGCCAAGCGCCGGTAATTGGCTGCGCACCGTCTTGAGACCCGCCAGCGTTGCCCCTTTGACCCCCAGCAATTGATGATGCACCCGGAAGAAATGCTCGCCATTTATGTATAGGCCGGATTCCGGCAACAGGTGATGAATATCCGCAACCCGTCCAGACACGGAATTTTCTACCGGAATCATGGCCAGCCGGGCGCGGCCTTCTTCGACAGCGGCAAAGGCTTCTTCAAAGGTTGGGCAGGCCAGGGTTTCCATGCCGGGAAACGCTTCGTGGCAGGCCATTTGCGAATTGGCGCCGGGTTCGCCCTGAAACGAGATGATGTTCGCCACGCTGGCAGGTGATGCTTTTTTTGTCATGGTGATTACGCCAGCGCCGCGCGGGCGCGTTCAAGATCGGCCGGGGTATCCACCCCCAGCGGCACACTGTCCACATAGGCGGCTGCGATCTTCATACCAGCTTCCATGGCGCGCAACTGTTCCAGCCTTTCACGTTTTTCCAGCACCGATTGTGGCAGCGTAACGAAGCGTTCCAGCGCGGAACGCCGGTACGCATAGACGCCGATATGATGATACAGCGGCCCTTCGCCTGATGGAACGGCGGTGCGGCTGAAATACAGCGCATTGGCAATATGTACCGGGCCGGTCTGTTTCACAGGAAATGAAAGCACCGCTTTCACCACATTGGGATCATGGATTTCTTCGGGCCGGGTGATTTCGGTCACCAGCGTCGCAATATCCACCGCCGGGTCGGCCAGTGGCAGCAGCACAGTCCCGATATCAGCGGGCGCAATAGTGGGCAGATCGCCCTGCAGATTGATCACAAAGTCATGTTCCTGACGCGGGTCCAGCCGTTTTACCGCCTGCGCAATCCGGTCAGACCCGGTGGTAAGTTCGCGATCGGTCAGCACCGCCTCGCCGCCCGCCGCAAGGATCACATCAACGATTTCCTGTTCGCCCGCCGCGACCAGCACCCGCCCGGCCTTCGATTCGATCGCCCTGCGCCAGACATGCACAATCATGGGCTGGCCATGAATATCGGCCAGCGGCTTATTGGGCAGCCGTGTGGCCCCCATACGGGCGGGAATAATAATGATCGGATTGCGGGTGTTCACCTGATTGGCTTCCTGAATAAGCGTGATTTGGTCCCCCCTTATACGGCTTGCGCCGTGCCGCCGGAAGCGGCTAATGTCCCGCGTCGTTACCAGCAAGGCGGAAGATCATGGATTCGTTTACAATTAACAAGATAGCGGGCGCCATTTTAGGTACTTTTCTGCTGTTGTTCGCCATTAGCCTGGCGAGCGAGCAGATTTTTCCGGAACCCGAATCGCACGGGACCGAATCTGCAAAGGCCGAAGCTCCGGCTGAAGATGCGCCAGAGGCAGCAGCCCCCGCAGCAGCGGATGAAGTAAGCCTGGCGGCGGCGCTGGCCGCCGGTAATGCGGACAATGGCGGCAAGGTCTTTAAGAAATGCGCCGCCTGTCATGCGGTAGATGCGGCGGGGGGCAACAAGGTTGGCCCCAATCTGCACGATGTGGTTGGCCGCAAGGTCGCGTCGGCTGCCGACTTTGGCTATTCACCGGCCATGACCGGCCATGGCGGGGAATGGACCTATGAGAACCTGGATAAATATCTTGCCAATCCCAAGGCGGCAATACCCGGTAACAAAATGGCCTTTGCGGGCCTGAAAAAGCAGGCGGATCGCGCGGATGTCATTTTGTATCTGCGCGACAACAGCCCCAAGGCACCGCCGCTTCCAAAGAAGTAACCGGAGCCGCCATTAACCAACGATAGGCCTATGCGAAAAATCACTGGATGCCTGATTGCGCTTTTGCTGATCGCCGCCGGTGTTGCGCAAGCGGCGGACAGCCGCACCTCGCATGGCCTGTCATTATTTGGCGAACTGAAATATCCAGCGGATTTCAAACGCTTTGACTATGTCAATCCGGACGCCCCCAAGGGCGGCGTGTTGCGCATGGCGGCGATTGGCGGTTTTGACAGCCTGAACCCGTTTATCCTGAAAGGCGAGGCGGCGGCGGGGGCAAGCCAGATCTATGACCGGCTGCTGAGCGCATCCTATGACGAAGCGGGTGCAGAATATGGCTTGCTGGCCTCCTCCATCGAGGTCGCGGCAGATTTTTCATGGGTTGTGTTCACCCTGCGCCCCGAAGCGCGCTGGCATGACGGCAAGCCGGTCACGCCGGAAGATGTGGTGTTCAGCTTCAACATCCTGCGCGACAAGGGCGCGCCTGTTTACCGCTTTTATTACGCCAATGTGAAAAGCGCCGCCAAGGCTGGAGCAAATGGGGTGCGCTTTGAATTTGACGCGGCGGGTAATCGCGAATTGCCGTTGATCATGGGACAATTGCCGATCCTGCCTGCACATTATTGGAAAGGCCGGGATTTTGAGGCAACGACGCTGGAGCCGCCACTGGGCAGTGGCCCCTATCGCATCGGCAAGGTTGAAACGAACCGCAATATTACCCTGGAGCGCGTGAAGGATTATTGGGGCAGGAACCTGCCCGTGAATGTTGGTGCGCATAATTTTGACCAGATCGTGTTTGAATATTACCGCGACGACACGGTGGCGCTGGAAGCGTTCAAAGCCAATAATTTTGATGTGCGCTTCGAGACCAGCGCCAGGAACTGGGCCATTGGTTATGATTTTCCTGCGGCAAAACAGGGCAAGGTGGTGCGCGCCGGACTGGAAACCCGCAATGCCGAACCCATGCAAGGGTTTTTGTTCAATACACGGCGCACCAGGTTTTCCGATCCGCGCGTGCGCCAGGCGTTCAACTATGCGTTTGATTTTGAATGGGCGAACAGGAACCTGTTCTATGGCCAATATGCGCGCTCCAGCAGCTATTTCCAGAATTCCGAACTGGCGGCGAGCGCACTGCCCGACGCCGCCGAACTGGCATTGCTGGAACCATTTCGGGCGCAATTGCCGCCGGAAGTTTTCACCACTATTTACAAGCCGCCAGTGACCGACGGAAGCGGCGAGAACCGCAAAAATCTGCGCGAGGCGCAACGCCTGTTTGCAGAGGCCGGCTGGCAGGTGAAGGACGGCGTGTTGACCCATGCCGCCAGCGGCGAAAAAATGCAGGTCGAGTTTTTACTGGATCAGCCGAATTTCGAGCGCGTCGTATCGCCCTATGCGCGCAGCCTGGAACGGCTGGGGATCAAGCCATCCATCCGCATGATTGACACCGCGCAATATAAAAATCGCACGGATTCTTACGATTTTGACATTATCATCGGCGGCATTGCCAATTCGCTTTCGCCCGGCAATGAGCAGCGAGAATATTGGAGCACCGCCGCAGCAGACCGCCCCGGCAGCCGCAATCTGGCGGGGGTCAAAAGCCCTGTGGTTGATGCGCTGATTGACAGGATCATCTTTGCGGAAAACCGCGCCGCATTGATCACGGCCAGCCGCGCGCTAGACCGGGTATTGTTGTGGGGGCATTATCTGGTGCCGCAATGGCATACGCCCATTACCCGCGCAGCCTATTGGAATGTGCTGGAATATCCAAAGCCCTTGCCCGATTATAATATCGGCTTTCCCGATCTGTGGTGGCACAAAGACGCAAAGCCCAAATGACCGGGCGCCCGATGCGAATTTTATGCAGCTTAGAACAATCCCATAGCTCCTCGTCATCGCGAGCGAAGCGCGGCGATCCAGAGTCACTCGCAAAGGGCTGTGTTTGTGACTCTGGATTGCCGCGTCGCTGCGCTCCTCGCAAAGACGGTCGTGGCATGTTGCATTTTATGACTTTTATCCTGTTATTCCTCATCACCATCCCCGCACACGCCGCATCCAGTCATGGGCTGTCGGCGTTTGGAGATCTGAAATATCCCGAAAATTTCACGCATTTCGCATATGTAAACCCCGATGCGCCGGTGGGCGGGCAATTGTCGATGATTGGCACATCCGGCGTGACATCGTTTGACAGTCTGAACGCCTTTATCCTGAAGGGGCAGCCGGCGGAAGGATTGAACCTGCTGTTCGATACATTGATGGTGCGCGCGATGGATGAACCCGACGCCATGTATGGGCTGCTGGCGCAATCTGCCGAAATATCAGAAGATCGCAGGTCAGTGACATTCACTTTGCGCGGCGAGGCCCGCTTTCATGATGGTACGCCTGTAACCACCGCCGACGTGGCGTTCAGTTTTGACATGCTGAAAAAGGATGGCCATCCCTTTATCCGCCTGCCATTGCGCGACGTGGCCAAAGCCGAGGCGCTGGATGCGCATCATGTGCGCTTTACTTTCGCCGGCGCGGAAACCCGCGACCTGCCAATGATCGTGGCGGAATTGCCGGTATTTTCCAAAGCCTATTATAGCACACATGATTTTACGGCAACCACGGTGGACCCGCCGCTGGGCAGTGGTCCGTACACGGTGAAAGATGCGCAGCCTGGGCGATCCATCACCTATGCCCGCAATCCGGATTATTGGGGATGGAATTTGCCGGTCAATCGCGGGCGGTTTAATTTCGCCGCCATCCGCTATGATTTTTTCCGCGACCGTTCGGTGGCGTTTGAGGCCTTCAAGGCGGGGGCGTATGATATGCGTGAGGAATTCACCTCGAAAACCTGGGCGACGGAATATGATTTTCCAGCAAAGCGCGACGGGCGCGTGGTGCGCGCCACACTGGCGGACGAAAACCCGTCCGGGGTGCAGGGATTTTTCATCAATCTTCGGCGCGAAAAATTTGCAGATATTCGGGTGCGGCGCGCGCTTGATCTGGCGTTTGATTTTGAATGGGCCAACCGCAATCTGTTTTTCGGCCTGTATGATCGCACCGACAGCTATTTTGAAAACTCCAGTCTCGCCGCATCGGGCCTGCCCGGCGCCGCCGAGCTTGCACTGCTGGAACCGCACCGGGACAAACTGCCCGCCGCTGTGTTTGATCGCGCCTATGTGCCCCACGTCACCAATGGCAGCGGCAATCTGCGTAAGGAACTGAAGCAGGCAGGTGAATTGCTGGATGCGGCGGGCTGGCGCGTTAAAGACGGCAAACGTGTAAACGCCAGCGGCGAACATTTGGCAATCGAATTCCTGAATTATGAAACCGCCTTTGAGCGCATCATCGGCCCCTATATCCGTAATCTGAAACGGTTGGGCATTGACGCAAAGGTGCGCACGGTTGATCCCTCACAATATGAAGCGCGGGTGGAAACATTCGATTTCGACATCACCACATCGCGTTATGTACAGCGCAATACGCCGGGCATAGAATTGCGCGGATATTTCTCTTCCGCCGCCGCGTCGCAGCCGGGAAGCCGCAATATTTCTGGCATTTCTGATCCGGTAATCGATGTGCTGATCGAAGCGGTGATCGCCGCCCCGGATCGTGCAGCCCTTACTGCGGCGGCAAGGGCGCTCGACCGCGTGTTGCGCAGCCAGCATTACTGGGTGCCGCAATGGTTCAAAGGCGTGCACACCATTGCCTATTGGGACCGTTTTGGCCGCCCCACGGTGACGCCAAAATATGATACGGGCATACTCGACACCTGGTGGGCCGATCCGGCGAAGGCGGCGCGTATCGACAGCCGAAAGGCCAACTGATGGCGCGTTATATCAGCTATCGCATCCTGCTGATGATCCCGACATTGTTTGGCATCATGCTGATCAATTTTCTGCTGGTGCAGTTTGCGCCCGGCGGGCCGGTAGAACGCATTATTGCGCAAGTTCAGGGTACGGATGTTTCGGCCACCGCGCGGTTTTCCGGCGGCGGCGGGGAAATGACCGGCGGTGCGGCACGCGCCCAGAATTTTGAGGGAACCGCCAGCAGCAAATATCGCGGCGCGCAGGGGCTGGACCCGGAATTCATCCGGGAACTGGAAGCGCAGTTTGGTTTCGACAAGCCTGCGCATGAACGCTTTGGCAAAATGCTGTGGGGCTATCTGCGGTTTGATTTTGGCGAAAGTTATTTTCGCGATGTCAGCGTGATTTCACTGATTCAGGAAAAAATGCCGGTTTCCATATCGCTGGGCCTGTGGACGACGCTTCTGGCCTATATGATTTCCATTCCGCTGGGGGTGCGCAAGGCCGTGCAGGATGGCAGCCGGTTCGACGTGTGGACCAGTGCGGTGATCATTATCGGCTATGCCATTCCCGGTTTTTTATTTGCGGTGCTGCTGATCATTCTGTTTGCGGGCGGCAGTTTTCTGGATTTGTTTCCGCTGCGCGGCATTGTGTCGGAAAACTGGGATACACTTTCCTGGCCGATGCGCATTGTGGATTATTTCTGGCATCTGGCGCTGCCCATCACCGCCATGCTGATTGGCGGGTTCGCCACCACCACTCTGCTGACAAAAAACTCGTTTCTGGACGAGATCAAAAAACATTATGTCGTCACCGCCCGCGCAAAGGGGCTGAGTGAACGTGAAGTGCTGTATGGGCATGTGTTCCGCAACGCCATGCTGATTGTGATTTCGGGATTTCCGGGCGCGTTTATCGGAATTTTCTTTGCCAATTCACTGCTGATCGAAACTATATTTTCGCTGGATGGGCTGGGCCTGTTGTCGTTTGAATCCATTATCAACCGCGATTATCCCGTGGTGTTTGGCACGCTGTATATTTTTTCGCTTATGGGACTGGTGATTTCCCTGATCAGCGATCTGACCTATGCGTGGGTTGATCCACGCATCGATTTCGCCAGCCGTGAGGTATGAGCATGTCCCCGATTGGCCGCAGACGATGGCAGAATTTCAGGGCGAACAAGCGCGGCTATTGGTCCACATGGGTTTTTCTGGCGCTGTTTTTTGTGACCTTGTTTGCCGAACTGATCGCCAATGACAAGCCGCTGTTGTTGCGCTTTGACGGGGACTATTATTTTCCGGCATTTGTCAGCTATCCCGAAACCGCGTTTGGCGGCGATTTTGATACAGAGGCGGATTATCGCGACCCGTTTCTGAAAGATTTAGTCGCGGCAAAAGACGGGCGCATCTGGTGGCCACCGATCCGATACAGCTATGACACCATCAATCTGGATTTGCCGGTTCCGGCCCCCGCGCCGCCGTCGGCGGATAATTGGCTGGGTACGGACGATCAGGCGCGTGATGTGATGGCCCGGCTGATTTATGGCTTTCGCATTTCGGTTCTGTTTGGCCTGACCCTGACGATTTTTTCGTCGATTTTCGGCGTTATTGCGGGCGCGGTGCAGGGCTATTTCGGTGGCTGGATCGATCTGGGGTTTCAGCGTTTTATCGAAGTGTGGACATCGGTTCCGATCATTTACCTGCTGATCATTCTGGCCGCCGTGATTGAACCGAATTTCTGGATATTGCTGGGCATCATGCTGGCCTTTAGCTGGATCGCGCTGGTGCCGGTGGTGCGGGCGGAATTTTTGCGCGCCCGGAATTTCGAATATGTGCGCGCCGCGCGCGCGTTGGGCGTCGGCAATGTGACCATCATGTGGCGGCATATGCTGCCCAACGCCATGGTGGCGGCGCTGACCTTCATGCCGTTTATTCTGAACGGGTCCATCACCACGCTGACTTCACTGGATTTTCTGGGCTTTGGCCTGCCGCCGGGATCGCCTTCGCTGGGCGAACTGCTGGCGCAGGGAAAAAATAATATTCAGGCGCCCTGGCTGGGCATCACCGCCTTTTCGGTGATCGCGGTGATGCTGAGCCTGCTGGTGTTTGTGGGCGAGGCGGTGCGCGATGCGTTTGATCCGCGTAAAGCGCTGGGCGCAAAATGAGCGGCGAACATTTATTACAGGTCCGCAATCTGTCTATCGCATTTCGTTCCGAGGGACGCGATGTGCTGGCGCTGGAGCGCGCCTCTTTCACGCTGGAAAAAGGCAAGACGCTGGCGCTGGTGGGCGAATCCGGTTCGGGCAAATCCATCACGGCGCTGAGCATTCTGCAATTGCTGCCCTATCCGGCGGCCAGCCACCCGTCCGGCTCGATCCTGTTTGCCGGTCAGGAACTGATGGGCGCGGATGAGGCCGCGCTTCGCAAGGTGCGCGGCAATCGCATTTCCATGGTGTTTCAGGAACCGATGACCAGCCTTAATCCGCTGCATCCGATCCTGCGTCAGGTCGGCGAGATACTGGAGCTGCACAAGGGCTATCGCGGTGCCGAGGTGCAGGCGCGCGTGCTGGAACTGCTGCATCTGGTCGGCCTGCGCAATGCGCAGGCGCGGCTGGGTGCATACCCGCATGAACTTTCGGGCGGCGAACGTCAGCGCGTGATGATCGCCATGGCGCTGGCTAATGAGCCGGACCTGTTTATCGCCGATGAACCCACAACCGCGCTTGATGTCACCGTTCAGGCGCAAATATTGGAACTGTTGCAGCGGCTGCAAAAACAATTGGGCATGGCGATGCTGCTGATTACCCATGATCTGGGCATTGTGCGCAAAATGGCGGATAATGTGTGCGTCATGCTGGGCGGAAAAATTATCGAATCCGGGCCGGTGCAACAGGTGTTCGATCATCCGCATGAGGAATATACAAGGCATCTGATCGAATCCGAACCCAAAGGCCGCCCGCATGCGGTGAAACCTGACGCACCGGTGGTGCTGACGGCGGAGGATATGAAAGTCTGGTTTCCGCTCAAGCGCCGCCTGTTCAGCCGCACCCAGGACCATGTCAAGGCCGTGGACGGCATTTCGCTTTCAGTTCGGGCGGGCGAAACCCTGGGTATTGTGGGCGAATCCGGTTCAGGAAAAACCACCCTGGGCCTGGCTATTCTGCGTCTGATCGCATCGCAGGGCAAAATTACCTATGTGGGCAATCCGATCCATAATCTGAACAGCCAGCAGATGCGCCCCTTGCGCAAGGACATGCAGATTGTGTTTCAGGATCCGTATGGCTCGCTAAGTCCGCGACTGTCCGTGGGGCAGATCATCGCCGAAGGATTACTGGTGCATGGCAAACGCCCGAGCACACAGGAGCAGCGCGCCATTGTGGCCAATGCGCTGCGCGAAGTGGGGCTTGATCCGGCATTGCAGGACCGTTATCCGCATGAATTTTCCGGTGGTCAGCGCCAGCGTATCGCCATCGCCCGCGCCATGGCGCTGCAACCACGCCTTGTCGTTCTGGATGAACCCACCAGCGCGCTGGACATGACCGTGCAGGCGCAGATTGTTGACCTGCTGCGCGATCTGCAGGCGCGCCACGCGCTGGCCTATCTGTTCATCAGCCATGATCTGAAGGTGGTGCGCGCCATGGCCAATCAGGTAATTGTGATGCAGTCTGGCCGCGTCGTTGAACAGGGCGCGGCGGACATGATTTTTGATCATCCGCAAACGGATTATACAAAAGCGCTGATGGCCGCCGCCTTTGCGCTGGAAGCCACGCATACGGGCGCGGTGCGGGTTTAGCGATTTTTCTTTTTAAGTTGAATCGGGTTTGGCCCCCCACCCCTAACCCCTCCCCACAAGGGGGAGGGGAATCTGGCGCAGAATTCTGATCTTCTCCCTCCCCCCTCGTGGGGAGGGCCGGGGTGGGGGGATTGGATCAATGAGATCAAAAAACGGTACAGAGTTGCGCCACCGTCAGATCGAACAAATCCTGTGGTGACGCGCCGGTAATTTGTGCGCGGTACCAGCCGGCGGTCAGCGATAACGCCGCATCCAGGCCATGCTGTGGCCGCCAATGCAGTTCTTCGCGCGCCTTGCTGCAATCCAGTTCAAGGCGCGCCGCCTCATGCGGTTGATCTTTGGGCGGATCGGCGCGCCAGTTTGCCGCAAAATCATGCGCGCGCATTTCACCCACCAGACGGTCAATCACGCTTTGTACGTCGCACACGGAATATATTTCAGGGCCGAAATTCCACGCCTGCGCAAAACGCGCACCGTCAGCCGCCAGCGCCTGCGCCAGCACAAGATAGCCGCGCAGCGGATCACAGACATGTTGCCAGGGACGGGTGGCGTGGGGGCTTCGGATGATAAGTGTTTCGTCCGCGCGCCAGGCGCGCATCGCATCGGCAATCAGTCGGTCTTCGCTCCAGTCACCGCCGCCAATAACATTGCCCGCGCGGGCGGTGGCGATAGCCGGTCCATCTGCTGAATAAAACGAGCGCCGCCACGCGCTGACGGCAATTTCGGCCATGGCCTTGCTGGCGCTGTAGGGATCATGCCCGCCCAACCGGTCAGTCTCGGCATAGGCCTGTTCATCGCCGGTATTTTCATACACTTTGTCGGTAGTGATGATGACGATCGCGCTTATCCCATCATGGGCGCGCGCCGCGTCCAGCACATGCACCGTTCCCTGCGCATTGGTAGCGAATGTTTCCACCGGCATGCGGTAAGAGCGCCGCACCAGGGGCTGCGCCGCCAGATGGAAAATAATATCCGGGCGCGCCATGCGCACCGCTTGCGTCAAACTGTCCAGATCGCGGACATCGCCGATCTGGTGGTGCAGGCGTCCCCCCAGACGCGCGGGCAAATCCAGCGCCGAAAAAATATCGTCATCCCGTTCAGGGGCCAGCGCATATCCGAAAATTTCCGCCCCCATCTGCGCCAGCCACACGCAAAGCCAGCTTCCCTTGAAACCCGTATGCCCGGTAAGCAGCACCCGCTTGCCCGCCCAGAACCTCGGGTCAACCGCGCCGCGCGGATCGGAATTTGGCTGGGGGTTACGCATTGCACCATCCATTGCGTCAGTTGCTGCTAGTATAGCCGCTTCTATACGAATCACGCGGAATATAAATGGAAAAATTGCAATGTGCGGGTTAGCGGGTTTTGTAGACCGGCGCCCCTCACGCCTTGGCGAGGCAGGCGCGCTGGCGGATCAGGCGCGCCGCATGGCGGAAAGTTTAAGGCATCGCGGCCCCGATGATGCAGGCGTCTGGGTAGATGCGCTGGCAGGGGTTGGCATCGGGCATCAGCGGCTGTCGATCATTGATCTGTCGCCGCAGGGCGCGCAGCCGATGGTGTCCGGCAATGGACGCTATATCATCGCGTATAATGGCGAAGTATATAATTTCGGCGAGCTGCGGCAGGAATTGCAGCGCCGTGGCCATGTGTTTCGCGGCCACAGCGACACCGAAACCATCGCCGAAGGCTTTGCCTGCTGGGGTATTGCGCAAACCGTGCGCCGCCTGCTGGGCATGTTCGCCATTGCCGTGTGGGACCAGCAATCGCGCAGCCTGACGCTGATCCGCGATCGCGTGGGGGTGAAGCCCTTATACTGGAGCCATCAGAACGGGCTGTTCCTGTTTGCATCGGAACTGAAGGCCCTGCATCGCCATGATGGCTTTCGCCCGCACATCAACCCGGCGGCAGTGGGGGACATGATCGCCTATTCCTATATTGGTTCACCCTACAGCATTTATCATGGGGTGTATAAGTTAATGCCGGGGACCATGTTGCATCTGGCGCAGGATGGGCAACTGCGTTTTGAAACTTATTGGGATCTGACAGAGGTGGTGCGCGCCGGGCGCGCCCATATCGCTACGGCGGACACCCTGGAGACGCTGGAAACGCTTCTTAAAGACGCTGTTGGCCGGCGTATGGTGGCGGATGTGCCACTGGGCGCGTTTTTATCTGGCGGCATAGATTCGTCCCTGGTGGTGGCGTTGATGCAGGCGCAAAGCACCCGGCCCGTGCGCACCTTTACCATTGGCTTTGCCGATGACCGGTTGAACGAGGCGCCCTATGCCCGGCAGGTAGCGGATATTCTTGGTACGGATCATACCGAACATATGTTCTCTGCGGATGACGCCTTGCAGATCGTGCCGCAACTGGCGGATATCTATGATGAACCGTTTGGCGATTCCTCGCAACTGCCGACCTATCTGGTCTGCGCCCTGACCCGAAGGCATGTTCGCGTTGCGTTGTCCGGCGATGGCGGGGATGAATTGTTCGCAGGCTATGGCCGTTATGTCTGGTTCAACCGTATTGCGCAGATTTTGGCTCCCCTGCCCCCGGTGGTGCGCCATTCTGTCGCGGGACTATTGCGCCGGATACCCGTTGATCGCTGGGATAGAATTGCTGCCATGCTGCCGGCGCGACACCAGATCAATCAGCCGGGTGAAAAACTGCATCAGCTTGCCGCCGCCATCGGGGCGCAGGATCGCGCTGGCCTGTACCAGATTTTGATGCAGCAGGGAACGAACCCAAACCGGTTATTGCGCCATCCGCCGCCGCAACGCATTGGTCATGCGCTGCCGGTAAGCGACAATAGTTTCGTACCACATATGCAATATGACGATATGCTGGGATATCTTCCTGGCGATATTCTGACCAAACTGGACCGGGCCAGCATGGCGGCCGGACTGGAAGCGCGCGAACCGATGCTGGATCACCGGCTGGTGGAATTTTCCTGGACGCTGCCACCGCAGATGAAAATGCGCGGCAGCGAGGGCAAATGGATATTGCGCCGCCTGCTGGGCCGTTATCTGCCCCCAAATTTGATCGACAGGCCCAAGGCCGGGTTTGCCGTACCATTGCAGGATTGGCTGCGCGGCCCCTTGCGCGACTGGGGGGCGGCCCTGCTGGACCCGAAAGCACTGGATCAGGACGGATTTTTTGATGGGGCTGCGGTACTGGCGGCCTGGGAACGCCTGCAAAAAGACGGCGGCGAAAGCCCGCAACTAATATGGAATATCCTGATGTTCCAGGCCTGGAAGCAGCGCTGGCATGGCTGAGCACGGCGAATACGCAATGATCGCGAGCAAACGTGGAAATCATGTATAAAGTGACAGCGACTCAGCGTAGACCGCACGGGAAACCGGCATGAGCCTATTATACAAAGCCCTTCATCAAGCAACGCAATTGCGTGAAAAAGGGGCAAAAAAAGCAGATGCTGCGGACGCATCGCGGGCAGGCGCCGCTGCAGCTGCGCCTTTGGCGGAACGATTGATGGCCGAAGGGGTGGCGTCCACGGGCAAACAGGGCGGCGTCATGCGCATCGCGCGTCTGACGCTATTCGGGCTTGTCGGGCTGGCGGTTATTACGGTTTCTATCGCGCTGTTGATGCCCGCAAGCCCGCCACAACAGGTAGCAACGCCTGAAACGGTTCCGGCGCCGCAACCGCCCGCCGCTGATGTGCAGGCGGCGGCAGAACCGGTCCCGGTCGATCCCGTGCCCCAGGAACAGGCCACATCCGAGCCTTCTATTGCTGATGCGGCGGATGATCTGGCGCAAGCGCTGGATGCAGAAACGGCTGATCCGGTGCAAACAGAGGCGGCGGAGCCTGAACGCATTGACGCGGAGCCTGAACGCATTGGCGCAACACCAGATCGCGCGGAAGTCAGGCCCGGTCAAAAGCGCGTGCGCGATGGCGGCCTGGAAAAATTCGTCGAGGAGCAGGTGGCGCGCGAAGCCCTGTCCGGCCTTGGCGCCCCTATCCGGCTCGACCGGACGGCGGCGGGCAAAAATATCGGGCAACGCGAACCAGTTGAGATTACCGATGATACGGTGATTGTCCGTGAACGGTATGAAAGTGCTGCGCTCATGCTGGAACGCAATCAGCCGGAAGAAGCCCTGCATATTTACGACCTGTTGCTGCGCAATAACCCCAGAGACAGGCTTGCCCTGCTGGGGCGCGCCGCAGCCCTGCAAAAACTTGGACGATCCCTGCTGGCGATCAGCGCCTATGAAGATGTGCTGGCGGCGTTTCCCGGTGATGAATGGGCGATGGTCAATCTGCTGGGTCTGGTGTCGGCGCAATCGCCGGAACACGCACTGGCGCAACTTGAAAGATTGCAGCGGTTAAATCCCAAAACCGCATTACTGCCCGCACAGATTGGCATGGTGCTGATGGCGCAGGGGAATTTTGAAATGGCGGCGCGCAGCCTGGACAGGGCCGTGGCGCTTGACCCGGAAAATGCCAAATATATTTTTAATCTGGCGGTTTTGTACGACAAATGGGGGCAGCCACAGAACGCGCTGCGCTATTACCGGAAATGCCTGGAAATGGCGGCGCAAAATCCCGATGGACAGATACCCCTGGAAACAGTGCGAAGCCGCATGACCTATCTGGACGTGAAATGATCCGATGCCTTATCTGACACATTTCAATCTGGCCGAACATCCGTTTTCGCTAACCCCGGATACGGCGATGTATTTTCCCGGGATGGCGCATCAGGAAGTTTATGAATCAGTTTTTTATGCGATTGGCCGTGGTGAAGGCATTGTCAAGGTTTCGGGCGAAGTTGGCACAGGAAAAACCCTTTTATGCCGCATGCTTCTGGATGCCCTCGGAGAAAAAGTTGAAATTGCCTATCTGAATAATCCCCGCAACGACGCCGATTGGGTGGTGCGCGCCATCTGCCGGGAATTTGGCCTGGATGTTCAGCGCTCGGACGATCTTTATAACAGTCTGAACCGGTTCCTGATTCAGAAACATGCCGAGGGCATTAACAGTATTGTTCTGGTCGATGAAGCGCAGGCGCTTGGCGAGACCGGGCTGGAATCGATCCGCCTGCTTTCCAATCTGGAAACAGAAAAACGCAAGCTGTTGCAGATTGTCCTGTTCGGCCAGCCGGAACTGGACAGGCTGCTGGCCAGGCACAATTTGCGCCAGGTGGCGCAGCGTATCAATTTTTCGTTTGAGACAAAGCCGCTGACGGAGCCGGAAGCCATCGCCTACATCCGCTACCGGGCCAAAATAGCGAGCCGCAATCCCGACGCGGCCATGGAAATATTTGCGGAATCAAGCACCCAGCATCTGGTGCGGGCAGGCCAGTGTAATCCGCGCCTGATGAATATTCTGGGCGACAAAAGCCTGCTGGCGGCCTTTTCCGAAGGCGCCACCCAGGTCAGCCGCAAACATGTGCGGGCGGCCGTGCGCGAGGCACGCCAGCTAAGCCTACGGCGGACGGACAGGTTTTTTCCCATTCCCTGGTGGTTGCGCCCTGCGCCCGCGATTGTGTCATCATTCGTGCTGCTGGGCTGCCTTGCCGTATTGGCGGCCTCATTTTATATTGTTGAGACGCGGCTTGGCCTGACCGATATTCGTCCATGGCTCAATGAAACCGCTTCATTGATAAGCCAGACCATGCGCAGATGATCATAACGCCTGTGATGCTCTATGCAAAAGCGGTGCTGTCCGGATTGCTGCTGGGCAGTTTTGCAAACCTGATTGCATACCGTCTGCCGCGCGGAGAACCCATTGTCATGGGGCGTTCGCATTGCCCGCACTGCGGACACAATCTTGGCGTTGCCGATCTGGTTCCTGTGTTTTCATATATCTGGTCGCGGGGCCAATGCCGGTATTGCAAGACGGCCATCTCTCCACGCTATCCAATTATCGAAATCATTACGGCTATATTGTTCATGCTGGCGCTGGCGGCGGCGGGACCGGGATTGCCGGTATTCGCGCTGGGGGCGCTGGCCGTTGGCCTGGTGATTATCACGGCCATTGACCTGGAATATCAGATTATCCCCGATCAGGCGTCGCTGGCGCTTGCCGGAATTGGCGTTGCCTACCATGCCTTGACAGATAACAGCATGGATGCGTGGATATCGGGAGGAGCTGGCGCATTGGCGGGGTTTGCCATTGCATGGCTGCTGCGCGTAGCGTTTCAGCGTCTCAAGGGGCGCGAGGCGCTGGGGTTTGGGGACGTGAAATTTTTTGCTGTCGCCGGGTTGTGGACTGGCATTTATGGTTTGGCGGATTTTATGATGATTTCCGGGCTTGCAGGCATCCTGTTTGCGGCTGGCTGGCGGTGGCGGGGCGGTGATGCGGTGTTTCCGTTCGGGCCTGCCCTTGCTGTTGGTCTCTATGCCGTTGTGCTGCTGGCCGCCGGTGGCGCGCCGCAGCCCTTAAGCCTGTTGATGTTGCGGTAATAAGTACGCTGTAATCTGTAATCGTTAAACCAGGTGATGACGCAGGACACGCAATGGAAATTTCGGAACTGCTTGCTTTTGCCATCGAAAACGGTGCGTCGGATTTGCATCTGTCGGGGGGCGGCCCGCCGGTGTTTCGCATTGATGGCAGCCTGCGCCGGATCAAGGCCAGCCCGCTAAGCGGCGATGCGATCCGCGCCATGCTCCATACCGTGATGAGCGAAGCGCAACGCGCCGTATTTGAAGCCGAACTGGAAACGGATTTCGCGATTTCATTTGGCGATAATGCGCGGTTTCGCGTCAATGCTTTCAGCAATAAAGATGGCGCGGCGGCGGTGTTTCGCGCCATTCCGACAGTCATCAAAACCCTGGATGAAATTAATGCACCGCCAGCGCTTGCCCGGCTGGCGGAACTTGAGCGCGGGCTGGTGCTGGTAACCGGCCCTACGGGCAGCGGCAAATCCACAACGCTGGCCGCGATGATTGACTATATCAACAATACGCGCGGCGGGCATATCCTGACGATCGAAGACCCGGTTGAATTTGTGCACACGTCGCGTGAGGCGCTGATCAATCACCGCGAAGTCGGCCGCGACACCCATTCATTCGCCCGCGCCCTGAAAAGCGCCTTGCGCGAAGACCCGGATGTGATCCTGGTGGGGGAAATGCGCGACCGTGAAACCATCTCGCTGGCCTTGACGGCTGCGGAAACCGGGCATCTGGTGATGGGAACGCTGCACACCAACTCGGCTGTTAAAACAATTGACCGCATCATTGATGTGTTTCCTGCGGGCGACAAGGAAATGGTCCGCGCCATGCTGTCCACATCACTGGAGGCGGTGGTGGCGCAGGCCTTGTTGCGCAAGGAGGGTGGCGGGCGTGTGGCGGCGCATGAAATCATGATGGCGACACCCGCGATCCGAAATCTGATCCGCGAAAATAAAATTCCGCAGATTTATTCGATGATGCAGATGGGCCAGAAATTTGGCATGCAAACCATGGCCGACGCCGTGGAAACCCTGCGCACATCCGGCATCATCGCACCGGAAGAAGCAGGCCGTATTCTGGAAGATGCGGAGGACGCCAATAGCAGCGGCGCATCCCCCGCCCGGCCCGCCGCAGCACCGCCACAACCGCAAGCGCAGCCAGCCCCGGAAAAGAAGGAAGGTTATTCATTTTGAATAATGCACCAGAGCGGAAAAATAACCGCGCCGGGCGCGGTGCGGTGCAGGAAAATTCTCTTTCCCGTTTAGCGCCGATCAGAGCTTGCTGGCAAGATAGTCGACGGTGCGCTGTTCTGAATCGCCGCCAATGCCGGTGATCGACGCGCGGAAATCCGTGATGCCGATATCCCTGAGACGCGCTATCGCATCATCAAGCACATTCTCACCGCCAACAATGGCTACACCGGCGGCGCTGGAAGCGCCTTCACGGTCAAGCATCGCGCGGTAGGAAGGCATCGCATCATAGAATTTAAGTTCTCTGGCAAGCACCTCTCGTGCGCTGTCGGGATCATTGGTAAGCAGCACAGGAAGGCCGGCAACGATGCGCGGCGCGGGCCGCCCCGCATCACGCGCGGCTTTGTTGATCACCGGCACAATGTGCGTTTCCAATGTGTTGAGACCCGTCAGCCAGGTAATTGTTCCATCCGCCTGGGCGCCCGCGACATTAAGCATCGCCGGACCAAGCGCCGCCAGCAGCACCTGCACCGGTTTGGGGGCGTCTGCAATGCTGACACCGGCATTCACCTTATATATCTCACCTGCATGGCTGACCCGTTCACCTTTCAACAAGGGGCCCAGCACAGCCAGATATTCCCGCATATGGCTGGCGGGTTTCGCATAGGACAGGCCCAGCATATCCTCGATCATCACCTTGTGCGACAGGCCAATGCCCAGGGTAAACCGCCCGGCTGTCGCTGTGGCGGCGGTCAGCGCCTGCTGGGCGAGGGCGACCGGATGGCGCGGATGAATGGGCACCACCGATGTGCCCAGCTCAATCGTCCTTGTTTCGCGTCCGGCAATGGAAAGTGCGTTGATGGCGTCATGGCCAAAGGCCTGAACCATCCACATTGTCGGAAAGCCCTTAGCCTCCAGTTCTTTCGCCCGCGTGACGACCCCCTCCAGATTATTGGCGGCGGCGGCCCCGCCTGTGAGTCCGATCTGCATTTTGTTTTCCCTCACTGAAACGGCTGTGCCACGTTATTGCTTCGGTGACGGGAGCGCGCCGAAAGCTTCATGCCTTCGGCGCGTTTCCATTGTAACTTGAAAGTGACGCGCTATTTCGGAGCGGGTGCGAAAATATAGGGCTCCAGGGTGGTCTGGGCTTCGACGCAGCGTTTACGCCATTGGCCCCCGCCATAATAAGCCAGGCTGCCTGGCTCTGCGCCGCCTTCCGCATTGTAATAGGAGATGCAGTCCCGCAACGGCTGGGTTTTAATGTCGGCATCGGCGCAATGCGCGGCATACGCGACCTCCTGCTCTTTCTTGACATCAACGATGCCTGCACCGCGTTCGCGCATGGTGTTCAGCATCCAGATGACATAGTCGGCATGAACTTCGATCGCACTGGTGAAATTGAAGCTGCCGCCGCCGCCCTGTGGTCCCGACATGATGAACAGATTGGGAAATCCGTGGCTGTGCAGGCCCAGGAAGGTTTTGACGCCGCCAGACTTCCATTTATCGCGCAGGGTTTGCCCGTCACGGCCGGTGATCATGTTGAATGTCGCCGTCGCCATCCACTGAAATCCGGTCGCATAGATCAGAACATCCACGGGATATTCCACACCATCATGCACCACGCCGCGCTCGTTAATCCTCTCGACGCCCTTGGGCGCAGTATCGACAAGGTGCACGTGCGGCAGGTTGAAGGTGGGCAGGAACTCATCGTGGAACGTCGGACGCTTGCAGCCATAGGGATAGTAAGGCTTGAGCGCTGCGGCGGTTTTTGGATCCTTGACGATGGCGTCAACGCGGGCGCGGATCTGTTCCATGATCCGGAAATTGGTGTCAAGCTGCTTCTGAATCATCTGTTCAGGAGTCAGCATCTCTGTATGTACCTTGCGCTCCTTGAAATCGGCAACTTTACCCGACAGGTAATCATCATTGGCCTTGATGGCCGTGCGCCCTTCTGAAATCCTGTCGAACCTTGCCCGTCTGGCCTTCGCCCAATTCGGCTCCTTCGACCAGGTTGCGATTTCTTCGGGCGTTGTCGCGCGCTGATCACGCACGTCGATCGAGGAAGGCGTGCGCTGGAAAACATAAAGCTCCTTCACGACCTTGGCAATTTCCGGAATGACCTGCACTGCGGTTGCGCCCGTCCCGATAATGCCGACGCGCTTGCCTTTAAGATCGACATTGTAATCCCACCGTGAGGTATGGAACGATTTGCCCGCGAAGGTTTCCATGCCTTCAATCTTGGCCAGCTTCGGGGTGGTCAGGATGCCGTTCGCCAGCACGACGTAACGCGCGCGCATTTTGTCGCCCCGGTCCGTGCTGACGGTCCAGCGGCCTTCCGCCTCATTCCAGTCCGTCCGTTCGACTGTGGTGTGAAACAGGCAGTGATCATAAAAACCTGTCTTCTGCGCCACTGTCTGGCAATATTCCATGATTTCAAAGCCAGAGGCGAATTTCATGGTCGGGATGTATCCCATCTCCTCCAGCAGCGGCAGATAGCTATAGGCCTCGACATCGCAGGCGATGCCGGGATAGCGGTTCCAGTACCAGGTGCCGCCGACATCGCCGCCCTTTTCGCAAATTCTGACATCGGTAAAGCCAGCCTGTTTCAGCTTGTGCCAAAGCAGCAGACCCGCAAAGCCGGCGCCGACGACAAGAACTTCGCACGTATCGGTCAAGGCTTCGCGCTCAACACGGGGGCCGGAATAGACATCCTCAAGATATCTGGCGAATTCGCCTTCCATGGGAATGTAATCAGCCGCACCACGCCGCTTTTCCTTGAATTCGCGATATTTCGCTTGTTCCTCGGCGTTGAACACGGCGCCCGGAGGGGCGTCGGGAAATACTTTCAGAGAATCGTCTGAAATCGTTGAATAGCCCGTGCCGACGATCTTGTCGGAGGCCTTGGAGGCGACGGTATTGAAGACTTTCAAGCCCGTGGCCGGGTCAATTCGGATTGCTTGTGTCATGAGTTTGGCTCTTCTTCTGGTTGATTGATTCTTGGTGGCTGAATGTGTTTATGCCTGCATTTCCCCCGCAGGAGACGTGTCAGGCAATGGTGGGGGCAAGATAGTCACCCATGCTGGCACATTGCAACAATTTTCCGCCAAAAAGTTGGGAATCAGAGCAGCCTGCAATTAGCGCCATCTTCATCTTATTGCCCCAGGTCAAGGCGCCGGTAACTGAGCGCCTCCGCGATATGCAGGCGGGTGACTTGCGCCACCCCTTCCATGTCGGCCAATGTGCGGGCCACGCGCAACATGCGGTGGTACGATCGCGCGGAAAGCTTCATACGTTCTGTGGCCTGCGCCAGCAGCACTTCACCCGCAGCGTCCGGTGCGGCCACTTTTTGCAGAAGTTCACCGTCTGCCTGGGCATTGGTGCGGATGGGTTGGCCATTGGGCGCAAGCCCGCGATAACGCTCTGTCTGGATTTCACGAACCCGCAGCACGCGCGCCGCGACCTCGGCGCTGCCCTCAGCGGGCGGCGGCAGGCGCAAATCGCTGGCGGATACCGCCGGTACTTCGATATGCATGTCGATGCGGTCAAACATCGGCCCGGAAATCCGGCTTTGATAATCGCGCGCACAGCGCGGCGCACGCGAACAGGCGCGTTCGACGTCGGACAAATATCCGCAGCGGCAGAGATGCGTTGCCTTTTTGCCATTTGGTCGTGTTACCCTTAAGTCATTAATTCCTAAGGGTACAGACTTTGAACCGAAGACTTTGGGGGAGCATATCCGCGAACCCAGGCTCATGCGGGGCATTACACAAAAGCAGGCAGCAAAGCTCCTCGGGGTGACCGGGCACACGGTTCTTCATTGGGGAAATGGGCCCGTAAAGCCTGCAAATCAGCACCTTCCAGCCTTGGTTCTATTCCTGGGTTATGACCCCGAACCACCAATATGCACAACTCTCGTGGAACGGCTTGAGGCTAGGCGGCGCTAAGCTGGATTGGTCCAGAAATATGGCTGCTGGGAAGCTTGGTGCAAACCCCAGCACCTGGACAAAAATTGGAACACGGTAACGTCGTCATTTCAATGACCCATAGACGGCTGGCGCCGAAGCTTCTGGGAGTTTCCGAGATCGAGCTTAATATTGCCCACTGAACTTTGTCTTCTTCATGGAAAATCCCCCTCCCGCCAAGCGGCGCTATCGCATTCTGGTTAGGGTGTTGGAGATCAAAGGCCTGATTTACACCAGCGGATCAACTGTCTCCCGGATTCTAGGTTCGTACCCTAAACCCAAAACGGGTAGCGAACAGTCCGAGGACTATTCGCTACCCGTTTTTATGCATCTTAAATGTTCTGAGATCTGGTGCAGTCCACTATAGTTCCAGGCGACCGCCAATTCTAAGCGTATATTTATTATAATCTTCCTTACCCAGTACGGTTTCAACTTCGGCAAATGTCGTCATGCCGCCAACCATCAGGGCGCTCAGGCCGCCTCCAAGAACGAAATAATTGCGATCCGGCGCATCCGTGCGGACAAAGAAGCGGTTATTGCGTGGATCATTGACATATTGCGCCGTGATCTGACGGCTGTCATTGTCAAATTCATGCGCCCATTCCAGCCGAAGCTGCGGGATCACCACGCCAAAATTGGTAGAGTGGGCATAGCTCACATCCGCCCCCAGCGCCGTTTCAAATGATTTGACCGTCTGATCGGCGACCGCGAGGTTAAGCCCAAGCGCACCGGTTTCAGAATAGGCGTCAATGTCCGCATCCGAATAAGTGGCGCGCGCCATCGGGGTCAGTGACCAGCCGCCGCGGCTGAATTCATATCCTGTGCCAATACTGAAAGACCATTCGTCCCCCTCGGTATCGCCATTTGCAACGCGATTTACGGGCCGCACCAAACCGCCATAGGAGAGAGTGCGGTCGATATTCGTATCACTGATGGCGTAACTGACCACGCCGTCCAGATAGGCTGGCCCGGAATAGACACTGGCATAGAGTGAGAAGCTGTAGGTGTCCTGATCCAGTTCGCCGCCATTCTGGTCAAAATCATTATTGGTGTTTGTATAGCCAAACGCCGCGCCCGCGATAATGTTTTCTGAAAGCTTATAGTCCGCGCCCGCAGTAATTCCATAGCCATCAAGATCATATCCGGCTTCTTCATTGCTGCCGTCATCCTCGCCAAAGCTATAGTCCCCGGTGACGAATAGTCCGAATTTACTATTGCCGGCATCTTCCTCGCCGGCCGCAAGCGCGCTGCCAAGCCAGTCGGAATTCGCAGCCAGCAACTGCCCGGAACTGTCACGCACCGCGAGGCCCGCCGTCGAGATGCTTTTCGCCCCGCCGCGCAGCGCGGAAAGCCGGTCAGTGAGGTTATCGATCTGCACTTCGGTATCCTGGGTGGAATTGGCCCCCTGCGCAGCGGCTTCGTCATGGGCGATCTTGTCTAACGCCCTGTTCAGGTCAGGAGCCGTTAAACCCAGCGAAAATGCGGTGGGACCATTGCCTAACAGGGCGTTCGCATTGTGCACCATGTCGCCGCAGCGGCCAAACAGGTCACCCTGTGCAGTCCCGTTGTCGCGACCCACCGCAGCCGCGGGATTGGCCGCGTTGGCGGTAATGAACTGGCCACAGACCGCAGCAATAGCCGCGCCGGTGCGTGATTGCAAAGGCGTGGTCCCTGGCACATTGGCCAGATTTTGCGCGATAGCGGCGGTACTGGCGCCTAGTGAAAACCCGGCCAACATTAGTGACGCCAGGCCAAGCTGGACGCCTTTCCACCCAAATGGAATACAAATGCGCATAAGACCCCCGGAAAATGGAATACCCTAGTGATTTGGTAGACTACGAAATATAATCCACCAGTCAAGCTTTTAGGCGATTTACAGGCTTCAAGACGCATATAACACAAAAACTGTGTCAGAAAAACACCGCCCTGACTTGGCGTTATTGCAACTGAATTATCGCCGGGGCCTGCTGCTTGTTCTGTGCGGTGACCGACAGGGGAATCTGGCGGGTGAGATTACCCGCACCGGACAGCACAACGGAATATGCGCCATCCGCCTGCAAAGAAGCCTGTGCTTCAGGCCAGACCAGCGGCTTACTGTCCAGAGTCGCGTCAAACAATGAAGTCTGCCCCTGCATGACCTGTAACCGCCTGAATTGGCCGGCAGACGCGCCCAGCAGCAGGAAACTCGGCCGTTGCGACACCTTCAGGACGCCATCGGCGGCGCTGCGCAGCACCACGCCAGCAATTCCGGCGCCGCCCTCATTCGACGCCAATTGGACCCGCTGCGGGCATTCCGCACGCGACATGTCAATGACCTTGCCCTTGCTGACGCGGAAGTTTTCCGCCGAAAGGCTTAACTTTCCGCCTTCCACCACAACTTTCTGGCAGGTCGGATAATGCAAAAAATCCATATGCGCGCCACCCCCCAGATCGAAGGATTGTCCGGCCTGGATTTCACTGAAGGCCTCAAGCGCCGGGGTTACCTCGCCCACAATATCAAGCACCAGCGCGACCGGTTCCGCCGCAGCGCCGGTTTCACTTGCTGCGAAAAACATAATCATTATTACGTATAAGCCGCGGCTATAATTACGCCAGAAATGTAAAATTTTGTTCATTGCGGTATGTCCATAAGTGGTATTTGCAAGTTTACCGGGGCATAAAATTGCAGGCATTGTTATAGTTCACTTCACGCCGGGGATGTGCAATATTATTTCAGTCCCCCTGGCGCTTTCAACATGGCGCTTTCAAGAGGCTGTCACATGCGCAATAGTCATGAAAGTTCACATGCCAGGCTGCTGTTGATAAGATTTGTTGCACTGACGGCGCTGGTGGCGGTCGCTGCCGCCAGCATGATTTTCAGCGTAAACATCGACAGCGCCCAGGCCGCCGTGGCCGAAGATTTTCTAGTTGTCGATTGTTTGCTGCCGGGAAAGATGCGCAAACTCGGCAAGAATGTAAGCTTTGTGACCGCACGCAGGGCGCTGCGCACCAGCCAGTCGGATTGTGAAATTCGCGGCGGTGAATACACCGCTTATGACCGCTCCGATTACAGCGCGTCGCTGCAAATATGGCTGCCGCTTGCCCAGGAAGGCGACGCCAAGGCGCAGAACTATGTCGGCGAAATTTATGAAAAAGGCATCGGCGGCGCGCCGCAATATAATCAGGCGGCTGAATGGTATCTTAAGGCGGCCGAACAGGGCTTAAGCGCCGCCCAGGTAAATCTGGGCGAGTTGTATGAGCGAGGCAATGGCGTCGAAGCCAACAAGGAAAAGGCGGCGTTCTGGTACCGCAAGGCCTCTGGTCTTGACACCGCAAACATTGAATTTGTCCCTGGTCTGAAGGATGAAGAAGTGCAGCAATTGCGCCGCGAACGTAATGCCGCAGAGACAGACCGCAACAGTCTTAAGGCCGAATTGGACAAGCTGCGCAAACAACTGGACGACACCCAGCGCCAGCTAAAAAATCAGTCGAAAAAATCATCCGGTCTATCAGATGAACTGCAAAAAGCCCGCAGCCAGCAGGCCGCCGCACAGACGCCGCAAGGTGCCGATGATGGACGCGCCCGCGCGCTGGCGGCCGAGCTTGAGGCCCAGCGCGCGAACGAAGCCAAACTGAAAGCCGCAATCGCCAATCTGGAAAAACAATCTTCGCAACTGGCGTCACAGTTGCAAACCACCGCAAGCAGCAAAGACCAGCAGCTTGCCGAATATCGCGCGGAAATTGCGGGCCTTCGCGAGGCTTTTGAGGCGCAAAAGAACAATGCCATGGAAAAAGAGCAACGGGTTGCGGAACTCGCAAAAACGCTTGCCGCGCGGGAGGCAGCGCATCAGGCTGAATTGACGCAGGCCAAACAGGAAAGCGCCACGCTGCAAACGGATCGCACAGACATAGCAACGAAAATGGCGGCTGAAAAAGCAGCGCTTGAAGCAGCGTTGGCGGACGCCCGAAACGCCGCCGCCGCCAGTACGATAAAATCATCGCAAATGGCGCAAAACCTGGCGCAACTGGAGAAGAAGCTGCAAGCGGTAGCAGCGCAGGCGCAGCCCGTTCAAGTGGCCGGCGCCGGACCCGAAATAGCGATTATCGATCCTCCGCTAGCCGTGACACGCGGCGCGCAGGATCTTACCGCGCCGATCAATTCACCCGCCAGCCAGGTGGTGGTTGGCAAAGTGACATCCAAAGCCAATTTGATGATGTTGAAGGTCAATGGCACGGAGGTGCCGGTCGACAAAAATGCCATGTTTCGCGTCAGCGTTCCTGTCACCACAAAGGAAACACCTGTCAGCGTGGTGGCGATCGATGTCAAGGGACAACGGCGCACACTGACATTCAATATGATCAAGGGCGAAGAGCTTGCCGCGGTGGCGCCCGTCTCCGCCAATCCAGATGTCATCGATCCAAAACAACTTAACGTTAAATTTGGCGAATACCACGCGCTGGTGATCGGCAATGGCAAATATCAGTTTTTGCCGGAACTGAAGACCGCTAAAAATGACGCGCAACAGGTTTCAAGGATGCTGAAGGAAAATTATGGGTTCAAGGTTACGACCCTTCTGGATGCGTCGCGCTATGACATCTTGTCCATGCTGAACAAGATGCGGGAAGAATTGACCGAGGATCAAAATCTGCTGATCTATTACGCCGGGCATGGCGACCTTGACAGAGTCAATCAGCGCGGCAACTGGCTGCCTGTTGACGCTGAACCGGACAGCACCGCCAACTGGATTTCAAATATTCAGATTACGGACATTCTCAACACCATGTCCGCTCGGCAAATCATGCTTGTGGTGGATTCGTGTTATTCTGGCACATTGACGCGCGCCGGCCTCGCCCGGCTTGACAGCGGCATGAGCGTGGCAACCCGGGGGAAATGGATTCAGAAAATGGCTGAGAAGAGGTCCCGCGTTGTCTTAACTTCTGGCGGCGTTGCACCGGTACTCGATGGCGGCGGCGGCGGCCATTCGGTTTTCGCCAGGGCGTTTTTGAATGCACTGGAGGCGAATCAGGGGGTGCTTGAGGGACAGAAGCTGTTCCAGTCCGTATCAGCGGAGGTTGTAAATTCATCTGCGACCGCAGATTTTGAACAGGTGCCGCAATATGCGCCGATTAAATATGCCGGACATGAATCCGGCGACTTTTTTCTTGTTCCAACACGCCTGAATTAAGGTGCCGCACAAAGGGCGCCCGCGCGCAGCGCTTGGGGCGCTTTTGGCGGCAGGCGTTGCGGCCGGCTGCGCATCCCCTGCCCAGAAATATGACCGTGCAGCGCAAAGCGCCAATATCTCTGAACATACCGTTCAGGGCGCGCGGTTTCACCATAGAATATACCGCAACAACCGGGCGCTGCGCGGCGGCGCGCTGCATGTATTTATCGAGGGTGACACGAGCGTAAACCAGGCGCTGCGGAGTCGGCCGCCCGATCCGACGCCACGCCACTTACTGATGTTGCACTTAATGCAAGAGGATAAAGCCCAGGCTATTTTGCTGGGAAGGCCATGCTATCATGGGACGTTTACGATGGATAGTTGCGAAATCCGGCATATTGGGCCAGAACGCTACTCTGCGGAAACTATTGAAAGCATGACTACGGCTCTGCAAAACGAGCTGGATCATTCAGGGGCAAGGCAGGTGATTTTCTTTGGATATAGCGGCGGCGGTACGGTGGCGATGCTGATGGCGGCGCGGTATCCCGGAACCGCGGCAATAGTAACTTTGGGCGGCAATCTGGATAATGCCGCCCTGGTGGCGCACCACAATTCGCCGCCTCTTTCCGGCTCGCTTGACCCAGCGCATTTACCTCCATTTCCGCGCTCTGTCGTACAGCTGCATTTCTTCGGCGCATCGGATATGAATGTGCCCGCATACCTAGCGCAAAAAACTTTGACCAGGCAAAACGTACATTCGGTAATTTTTCCAGGCATCGACCATGAATGCTGCTGGCAAGATGTATGGCCTGAAATTCTGGCGCGGCTTCAATCCGCTTTACCAACAACAGCAATCACGTCACAAAGCCAAATCCGATGAGCGCGAAATGGCGCAGAAGACTGCTGATAACGGCGTCGGCGATTCTGGCTGTTCTTCTCGGCGGCACGACAAAAGGCCCAGCCTGGCTGGAAGGCATTTATTACGACACCGCCCTTGCGGTTCATGCATTGCTGCAACCCAATACTTTACACGAGGCCGGCGTCCTGGTCGTCGGTCTGGACGAAGCCAGTTTGGCGCATCCTGATTTGACGCAGCGGCCGCGCACGCTATTTGGGCCTGTATGGGCGCAGACCTTGACGGCGCTGCGTACCGCAGGCGCCAAAGTGGTCGTATTCGATTTTATTCTGGCCTTTAGCGGAGAAAAGATCGCGCCCGGGTATGACCGCACTTTCCTGCGCGCGCTGTATGAAAACCGCGGGCATACCGTTTTGGGAAGATCACAGGATCAGCTGCCCGCGCGAAGCTATAGCGCTGCGCTTGGTTTCGGCCCCATGTCACTCGGCCTGTCGGAAGTAATACCGGACCGGGATGGTGTTTTCAGGCAAATTCCGCTGATGCTCGGGGGTGATAAAAATGTTCCGTCGTTGGCTGGCGCGGCGCTGAGTCTGGCCGGCATTACGGACTTTCCGGACAAAGTCCGTCTGGCGCCACTTCAGCCTGTAGACAGTTTACCGGCACTATCTGTGTTGCAGGTTCTCTCGTGCGCCGAATCTGATCCTGGCGCCTTAACGAAAGCCGTTAACGGTAAGATAGTCTTTATTGGCACAGTCCTGGAAGAGGAAGATAAAAAGCTGAGCCTATCGCGATTTTTCGCCACCGGCCACCGAAACGAGGCGCCCATCACGTCAAACGTCGAAGCCACGTCAGATACGCAAAACTGTGATCCACGCCGGGAAGGAACGGCAGCAACCAGTATCTCTGGCGTTTATCTGCACGCGCTGGCGGCGGATCAGGTTTTGGGGCGGCGCTTACTGAGCGATCTGAATATATGGATAGCCGTTTTGATTTACGGAACAGCCGTAGCGCTGGTGGTTACCGGCGCCGTTAATTTGCGGCCGTTTTTAGCGATATCTGTGATTTTTGGCGTCTGCCTGGCGCTATGGTCGGCGGAAGTGGCGGCTTTGGGCGCTGGCAGATATGCGGCGATGGGGTATCCCTCCTTGTTGAGCCTGCTATTTGGCGGAAGCGGCTTTGTTTTTCGTTTTATGTTCGAAGAACACCGCCGCCTGCGCATGCAGAAGGCCTTTGGCCATTATCTTGCGCCGGAACTGGTGCGGCGTCTGAGCGAAACCGAGGAAATGCCAACCCTTGGCGGAGAAACACGCGAAGCAAGCGTAATGTTTGCCGATCTTTCCGGTTTCACGACACTGTCCAGCCGTCTGCCCGCCAGCGAAGTTGTGGCGCTAACCAACCAGTATCTTAGCCTGATGGCGGAAGAAATCGAGGCCAGTAACGGCTATATCGATAAGTATATCGGCGATGCCGTGATGGCGATCTGGGGTGCGCCCATAACTGACCCGGATCACGCGCAACATGCGGTGCTTTGCGCCCAGAGCATCGCACGCCGCATCAAACTGCTGCATGAAGAGGCAACGAACCAGGGGCGCGACGGCTTCAGCGTCAAAATCGGAGTTAATTCAGGTTCAATTATCGCCGGAAATGTCGGCGCTCATAATCGGCTGAATTACACCGCGGTTGGGGATACGGTTAACGTTGCAGCCCGGCTGGAATCCGTACCCGGAGATTACGGATGTATGCTGATTATCGGTGAACAGACTGCTGCGTTACTGGGCGATGAGTTTGTGTTACGTGAACTTGACCGTATCGCGGTCAAGGGACGGCCAACGCCGCTGAGTATTTTCGAACCGGTCGACGGGAGCCTTGCGGCGCGCGGCTCTGTTGCTGCCTATTCCCGGGCATTGGCTCTGTATCGAAACCGCGACTTCGGAGCTGCCGCTTCTGTATGGGAGAAGCTCGCAGAAACCGGAGACCACCCCGCATCTGTCATGGCTGCCCGCGCGCGCCAATTGCAAGACGATGCTCCACCATCGGACTGGAGCGGTGTTTGGCAAAAAATGTCAAAATAGCAAATCACGCTGCCTGGCAATTATGCGCCGACTTCCGGCATCCCCTCTACTGCCCCAGATCGAGGCGGCGATAACTAAGCGCCTCGGCGATATGCAGGCGGGTGACTTTCTCCGCTTCCGCCATGTCCGCCAGGGTGCGGGCCACCCGCAACATACGGTGATAGGACCGCGCCGACAGCTTCATGCGCTCGGTGGCCTGGGCCAGAAGCGCCTCGCCGGCGCTATCTGGCTGCGCCACGCGTTGCAGCAATTCGCCATCGGCCTGCGCATTGGTGCGGATGGGCTGTCCATTGGCGGTAATGCCGCGATAGCGCGCCGCCTGAATTTCACGCGCGCGGGCGACGCGCGCTGCAATCTCGGCGCTGCCCTCGGCGGGCGGCGGCAGGCGCAGATCGGCTGCCGATACGGCGGGCACTTCGATATGCATGTCGATACGGTCGAACATCGGGCCGGAAATCCGGCTCTGATAATCACGCGCACAGCGCGGCGCGCGCGAACAGGCGCGTTCGGCATCCGACAGATAGCCGCAGCGGCACGGGTTCATTGCCGCCACCAGTTGCACCCGTGAAGGATAGCGTACATGGGCATTGGCGCGCGCCACCACGGCTTCGCCGGTTTCCAGCGGCTGGCGCAGACTGTCCAGGACGTTGCGTGAAAATTCCGGCAATTCATCAAGGAACAGCACACCCAGATGCGCCAGCGATATTTCGCCGGGTTTGGCGCGCATGCCGCCGCCGACCATCGCGGCCTGACTGGCCGAATGATGCGGATCGCGAAATGGGCGCTGGCGGCTGATCGCCCCGCCACGCAGCTCACCCGCCACACTGGCGACCATACTGACCTCCAGCGCCTCGCCGGGGTCCAGCGGCGGCAACAGACCGGGCAGGCGCGCCGCCAGCATGGATTTGCCCGAACCGGGCGGGCCGAGCATCAATAAATTATGCCCACCGGACGCGGCGACTTCCAATGCGCGCTTGGCAGTTTCCTGGCCCTTGATGTCGCGCAGATCAAAGCGCCCGCTACCCGCCGCCAGGGGCATCACAATCAGCGGCTTTGGCGGACTAAGCACCTGTGTGCCCTTGAAATGATTGACCAGGCTCAGCAGGCTTTGGGGCGCCAGAATTTCACCACTGCTCGCAAACGCCGCTTCCGGTCCGCATTCGGCGGGGCAGATCAGGCCGCGCCCCGCCGCCGCAGCGCCAATACTGGCCGCCAGCACGCCGGGTACAAAACTGATCTTGCCATCCAGCGACAACTCACCCAGCGCGGTATAGCCCGCCATCTCATCACGCGGCAGCACGTCCAGCGCCACCAGAATCGCAATGGCGATCGGCAGATCAAAATGGCTGCCTTCCTTGGGCAGATCGGCGGGCGCCAGATTGACCGTAATGCGTTTGACCGGCAATGCCAGACCAATAGCCCCCAGCGCCGCGCGCACCCGTTCGCGGCTTTCCGCCACAGCCTTATCGGGCAGACCGACCACAGTGAACGCAGGCAGGCCCGACGCGATCTGCACCTGCACATCGACCTCGCGCGTATCGACCCCTTCAAATGCCACCGTATAGACGCGGGCAATCATGTATGCTTTGCTCCCCCTAATCATGGCACACTAGCGCATAATTACGGGGAGACAAACATGATCAAGGGCTTTGACCATTACGCTATCACTGTTGCCGATATGGAGGCGACGATTGCGTTTTACCGTAATGTGCTGGGGGCAGAAATTTTGTGGGAAAAACAGTGGCGCGAGGGCAAGGTTCCTGTCATCTCGATGCAGTTGGGTGCCAACCGCATGAATGTACACCAGGCCAAGGCGCCCGCCGCCCCGCATGCGCGCCAGCCAACGCCGGGATCGGCGGATTTATGCTTTCGCTGGGAAGGGCCGATTGCCGATGCCGCCGCGATGCTGGAAAAACACGGCGTGACAGTGATTGAAGGGCCCGCGCCGCGCCCCGCTGCTGACGGGGTTTGGGGCCAGTCGGTATATTTCCGCGATCCAGACGGTAATCTGCTGGAATTACTGTCAACCCATGAACAGCCGGAGAAAAAATTGTTTTGAAAAAATAATATAGTTAACAATATATTTCCATGTTTAAAGTGATTACGGTCACTTTAAAGAATTGGTAAAAAATGCGTTAATAAGAACTCGAATTGGCCGCAGTTTTTCTTAATTGTGACGGGACTTGTTCTTATAGTTAACGTCATTTTTAACTGAAGCGTCGGCATAGCTTTAAAACAAAGGAGTTTTGCCATGTCCTTCAATTTTTTCAGAAAGCCCACGACCGAGAAAATGGTGGAAACTGTGGCGAGCAACTTGCGTCCCATGCCGCTGGGCGCGGTACGCAAAGCCCGTTTGGGCCGCAAGACCCAGCTCATGGCGCTGGCGGCGCATATTGGCCAGGCCGGACAAAAAAGCCGTATCGGGCTGCCGCACTGGGGCGGTTGAGATTCTCCAGGATAGCAGGCCTTGTCTGAAACATGTTAATGCGTAATGCGTTGGGCCCATAAACAGGCCGCCAAAAATGCAGGATTTTCAGCCGCCTGATAGCGCCCAACGCCTAAAACCCAGGCGAATTGCGCGCCGCCCCTATCCGCCTCTGTTCATGCGATTATTGACCAGATCTTCGACCACGCCGGGGTCGGCCAGCGTGGAAATGTCGCCCAGGCTGGAATAATCATTTTCCGCGATCTTACGCAGGATGCGGCGCATGATTTTACCCGAACGGGTTTTGGGCAGGCCGGGCGCCCATTGCAGCAGATCGGGGGCGGCGATGGGGCTGATTTCCTTGCGCACCCATTGCACCAGCTCCTTGCGCAGCTCCTCGCTGGACGCCACACCCGCATTCAACGTGACATAGGCATAGATGCCCTGGCCCTTGATATCGTGCGGATAGCCGACCACGGCGGCTTCGGCCACATCCTTGTGCGCGACCAGGGCGGATTCCACTTCCGCCGTGCCCATGCGGTGGCCTGATACATTCAAGACGTCATCAACGCGGCCCGTAATCCAGTAATAGCCGTCTTCGTCACGCCTGCACCCGTCGCCGGTGAAATATTTACCCGGATAGGTGGTGAAATAGGTTTCGATAAAGCGCTGATGGTCCCCATAGACGGTGCGCATCTGGCCTGGCCAACTGCCGGTCAGGCACAGATTGCCCGATGCCGCGCCTTCCAGAACGGCGCCTTCGGCATCCACCAGTTGCGGCTGCACGCCAAAGAATGGCCGCGTCGCCGAACCGGGTTTCAGCGCGGTGGCGCCGGGCAGCGGCGAGATCAGAACGCCGCCGGTTTCGGTCTGCCACCAGGTGTCAACAATGGGGCATCGGCCATCGCCCACCACCCGGTGATACCAGAGCCAGGCTTCCGGGTTGATCGGTTCACCCACCGATCCCAGCAGGCGCAGGCTTTTGCGGCTGGTGGATTTTACCAGCCCGTCGCCTTCGCGCATCAAGGAGCGTAGCGCCGTGGGCGCGGTATAGAAAATATTCACCTGATGCTTGTCGCACACCTGCCAGAAGCGGCTGGAGGTGGGATAGTTCGGCACCCCTTCGAACATCAAGGTTGTCGCGCCGTTGGACAGCGGCCCATAGACGATATAGCTGTGCCCCGTCACCCAGCCCACATCGGCGGTGCACCAGTAAATATCGCCGTCATGATAATCGAACACATAGTGATGCGTCATGCTGACGAACACCATATAGCCGCCGGTGGTATGCAGCACGCCTTTGGGTTTGCCGGTTGAACCGGACGTGTACAGAATAAACATCGGGTCTTCGGCGTTCATTTCTTGCGGTGCGCAAGCGGCGGACACATTCGCCGCCGCCTCATGCAACCAGATATCACGCCCCGCCTTCATGGCGACATTACCGCCGGTGCGGTGCACCACAATCACGGACGTCACATCCGGGCATTGCAGCAGGGCCTCATCCGTATTGGCCTTTAGCGGAATTTTCCTGCCGCCGCGCACGCCTTCATCGGCGGTAATCACGCAGCTTGACGTGCAATCCAGAATACGGCCCGCCAGTGCGTCCGGGGAAAAGCCGCCAAACACAATCGAATGCACCGCGCCGATGCGCGTGCAGGCCAGCATGGCGTATGTGGCTTCCGGGATCATCGGCATATAGATGGTGACCCGGTCACCCTTTTTGACGCCCCGCGCCTTCAGCACATTGGCGAAGCGGCAGACTTCTTCATAAAGCTGTTTATAGGTGATGCGTTTGTCTTCGGTGGGCTCATCCCCTTCCCAGATGATCGCCACCTGATCGCCGCGTGTGGCCAGATGCCGGTCAATGCAATTGACGCTGGCGTTCAGGGTTCCGTCTTCATACCAGCGGATGCGGAAATCCTTCGCGTCGAACGACACGTCCTTGACCTTCGTATAGGGCCTGATCCAATCGATACGCCTGCCCTGTTCGCCCCAGAACGCCTCCGGGTTATTAACGGACGCCGCATACATGGCCAGATATCCGGCATTATCCACCCAGGCCTTTTTGGCCCATTCAGCAGGGACGGGGAAAAACTGATCGTCAGACATGAAATTTCCTATTTTTTACCAAACACCGGCGGGCGCTTTTCTGCAAAGGCGCGCTGGGCTTCTTTAGCATCTTTGCTGCGCATCGTCTCGCCTTCCATGGTCAGTGACAGCGGCAGCACCTGATTGGAGATGGCGCGGATATAGCTG
>Ga0209893_1000013_pt1 | contig 56701 bp, 55 predicted proteins | sample GWRWT3_25Nov14_FD_187190 | JGI IMG/M metagenome (GOLD analysis project Ga0209893, IMG submission 187190) | Sand microcosm microbial communities from a hyporheic zone in Columbia River, Washington, USA - GW-RW T3_25-Nov-14 (SPAdes) (version 2) | ecosystem: Engineered > Artificial ecosystem > Sand... | reverse complement strand
CCGGAAAACAGCGCAAAAGTTTATGCCTGTATCCTGAAGCGCGCACAGATGGCGTTGCAGGCCGGGCACAGCGTCATCGCCGATGCGGTCTATGCGCGCGACACGGAACGCGCCGCAATTGAAACGGTGGCGCATGCGCTGGGCGTGCCGTTTCAGGGCCTGTGGCTGGATGCGCCGCCGGAGATCCTGGCAAGCCGTGTTGGCGCGCGAAGCGGGGACGCCTCGGATGCGACCGCAGATATTGTGCAAGCCCAACTGGAATATGATACGGGCGGCATCGGCTGGGGCCGCATCGACGCCAGCGGTTCGCCGGATGAAACGCAGAGAGCCGCCCTAACAGCGTTACAGCTTGAACCCGATGGTAAGGTTCATTAGGTTGTGCTTCCAATCAGCCATAAGACAGGGGAAACGGTCATGCGTTCAATCTTGGTGAATATTGCTCTGGGTGTAACTCTGGGTATCGCGGGGCTGACGCCGGCATTTGCGCAGCAGCAGGACTTTTCCAAGGTTGAAATCAAAACCATCAAACTGGGCGATACGCTGTATATGCTGATGGGTGAAGGCGGCAATATTGGCGTATCCGCCGGTGCGGACGGTGTCTATCTGATCGATGATCAGTATGCGCCGCTTTCGGAAAAAATCATGGCGGCGGTGAAGGCGATTTCGGACAAGCCGGTAAAATATGTCATCAACACCCACTGGCATGGCGATCACACCGGCGGCAACGAAAATTTCGGCAAGGCGGGCGCCACCATCATCGCCCATGAGGCCGTGCGCGCCCGGATGGAAAAGGGCGGCGAACTGGCCGCGTTCAAAATGGTGGTTCCGCCCGCAGCTGCGGGTGCGTTGCCGGTGATCACATTTTCGGACAAGGCGGCATTGCATCTGAATGGTGAAACGTCAAACTTGATCCATGTGGACCCCGCCCATACGGATGGCGATACTATTATTCACTGGCCCGCTGCAAATATCATTCATACCGGCGATACGTTCGTGAATGGGTTTTTCCCGTTTGTAGACATCAGTTCTGGCGGCAGACTGGATGGGATTATCAAATCGGCGGATATGGTGCTGGCGCTGGCCGATGACAAAACCAAAATCATTCCGGGGCACGGGCCGCTGGCAACCAAGGCCGACCTGGCGCGTTTCCGCGCCATGCTGGCAACAGTGCGTGAGCGTGTGACGGCCGCAAAGGCCGCAGGCAAAACCGCCGAAGAATGGGCGGCGTCGAAACCGCTGGCCGATCTGGACGCCGATTGGGGCAAAGGCTTTCTACCCCTCGACAAATTCACACAGATCGTCTTCGGCGCGATGTAAAGAATCGCGCTCAGGTTTTTCGCCACGTCAAGCTTGGTCTTGACTTTGCAGGAGAGATGTTGTTATATATGACAACAGGAAGAGATGCGGAATAGCCGGGCAATTTCGTGGATTAAGGCCGCCCGCAAGGATTTTGAGGCATTTCCCGCCGGGGCGCAGGCCGGGACATTACGCGCCCTTACCATTGCCGCCGAAGGGCGCATGGCGGATATTTCGAAACCCTTAAAGGGATTGGGCGCCGGGGTTTTTGAAGTAGCCCTTGCCTGGAAAGGGGACGCCTTTCGCACGGTATATGCTGTGCTGATTGGGTAGGATATCTGGGTCGTGCATGCCTTTCAGAAAAAATCCAGGACTGGCGTCAAGACAACCAAGCCCGAGATCGATCTGATCAAACAGCGGCTCAAACGTTTGAAGGAGATGCTGGAATGACCGGCGATATCGAAATTGTGAAAGGCAGCGGCAATGTATTTCGTGACCTTGGCCATAAAAACGCCGACCTTGAGCAATTGAAATCCATCCTTGCCGCAAAGATCATCGCGGTGCTGGAGGATAAGGAGCTTTCCGTCCGCGCGGCGCATGCAATTACCGGAATCGCCGCCGCCGATTTCTCGCGCGTCCGCAACGCACAACTGGATCGGTTCACTGTTGACCGTCTGATGACCATTCTCAACCGGTTTGATCAACATGTGAAAGTGCAGGTCACGGTACGGCCCTTGCCGAAACTGGCGCATGTGTAAAACTTACGCACCCCGCAGTTAAAGAAACGCGCTCAGATTCTTCGCCAATATAGTGCTCTGTGTCGTGATGATCTTGCGCCGCGCGAGCTTCAGTGCGCCATCGACCCGGCGCAATAAATCCTCGCGGCGGCCCATCATGGTGTCTTCATCCTTTTCGGTGCGGCTGCGGTGGTTCACAAACGCGGAATAGACTTTGTATTCATTGGGGTTTCCGGTCAGCTCCACCTCGATATTGGTGATGACATGACAATGGCGGGTGGGCGGGTCTTCCGGCCAGGCGACGCCGGTGTTAAACCGCTTGATGCGCAATTGCAGGCTTTTCAGATCCTCATCAAACAGCGCCATGGCGTTTTCGTCATGGGCGGGCGACTTGTCCCGGCGGTAACGGTTCTGAATGGACGGCATCCAGTAATGAATGTCTTCGGTCAGCATCTCCAGCCAGTCGTCAAACTGCTCGGCATCCAGAATGCGCGCCTCGCGATACAGGAATTGCTCGACCTCGTGCACAAGTTCAATATTGGGCGTCGCCATGTGATTTACTCCGCCGCTTTTGGCACAGAACGGTTGGGCACATCGGCCCAGTTTTTGGCGTCCATCAGATCGGCCCAGCGCTGATACATGGCCATCTGGTTATTGTCGCCCATCTGGCCCTGGCGCACCCGGCCCGGATAATTGGATGGGCCATCTGGCGCCAGCCGGTTCATGCCATAATGCAGTTTCTGGCGGCGGGTCACCACGCCCTTGTTGGCGCGGGTAGCACTTTCCCAGTTTTCGCCATCATCCATTTCCAGCATGCCGCTGGGAGAAAAAGACCGCATGGCGAAGCGGCGAATATCCTGCTTCACTTCCTCGGGCGCATTTTTATTAACCAGCGCCCAGGCCCAGATTTCGGTTTTGTCCGGCCCCTTGGGCTGCCAGACGCGGAACGTATTGATGCCGGGCAGAAACGAGAAATTGGGAAACATGCTGACCGAGGCAATCGAGCCGATCATTTTGGCGCGCTCCGGCCCCAGTCGGCGTTCAATAAGCGGGCGCTGCTGCATCACATATTGGGCTATCGCCATGCTGCCCAGGCCGCGCAGTTCGCTGCCATCATAGCCGGATTCCCAGCCATGACCCTGATCCGTCATCTGAAACGACGTGTTCTGATCGCCCGCGAACGGCTTGCCGCCATAAGCGAGCGATCCGGCCATATGCGTCCAGCCGACATGATAGGCGTCGCCATGAAAATTTTCCGCCGGGAATTTCCAGTTGCAGTTCAGTACGTTGCGCACCGTACCCGGCACAAATTCGGTGCCGCCTTCGTCCGTGTCCAGCATCATATCGAGATACCAGGCGAAGGCGCCCAGATATTCTTTCAGGCTCGGCGCATCATCGGCAAAGGTGGCGAACACCAGCCCCTTATAAGTTTCCACCCGCGCATTCACCAGGCCATGTTTGGTCTTATCAAACGCCGGGTCTTGCTTATAGACATATTCTTCATGCATCCCCATCAGGCTGCCATCATTACCGAACGACCAGCCATGATAATTGCAGATGAATTGCCTTGTATTGCCCGCATCGGCGAAACACACCCGGTTGCCGCGATGCGGGCAGCTATTCAGGAACACCCCGATGCCTTTATCCTTGCGCCGCGATACAATCACCGCATCCTCGCCCATATAGGTGGTCAGAAAATCGCCCGCATTCGGAATTTGCGATTCATGGGCGACGAACAGCCAGCAGCGCGCGAAAATCTGTTCCAGCTCCGCCTCATAAATTTCGCGGTCATGGAAAATGCGCCGGTCAATCCAGCCTTCCTGCGCGTTCACATACTGGCTGAAGGGGCGAGCGGTGGTTTTGTTCATTGGCGTTTCCCGATATCAAAAATTCATTTTCGCCTGTTCCACATTTCCGCGCAAATCATGTTTGCGCAGGGGCAGTGAACGGATGCGTTGTCTGGTCAGGCTGAATATGGCGTTGCTGACGGCGGCTGAAATGGGTGGTGTGCCGGGTTCGCCCGCGCCGCCGGTGGGGCGGCCCGACGGCATCATTTTAACTTCAATCACTGGCGCGTCCGCCATGCGCAGCATTTCGTAATCGGGGAAATTCTGTTCCACCACCCGGCCTTTATCGATGCTGATTTCGCCATAGAGTGCGGCGGTCAGGCCATAAATAATGCCGCTTTCCATTTGCGCCACAAAAGTGTCGGGATTGATGACCTCGCCCGGGTCAACGGCGCACCAGACCTTGTGCACGCGTACCTGGCCCTCGGAGTTGACCGAAACTTCCGCTACCTGCGCCACGATGGTCCCGAACGACTGGCGCAGCGCAATGCCGCGCGCCCGGCCCAGCGGCAGCGGCGTTCCCCAGCCGGACATCTGCGCGGCGGCTTCGAGCACCAGTTTCTGATCGGGGGCATCGCCCAGTAAATCGCGGCGATATTCGAACGGATCGCGCCCTGCGGCATGGGCCAGTTCATCCATGAAACTTTCAATGAAAAAGCCATGCTGGGTGTGCGCCACACTGCGCCAGGGGCCAAACGGAATGGGGTCGGTCCCACTGACCACGCGCGCGCGCCGGTCGGCGATTGCATAGGGTATCCAGGTGGCGTCTTCCGGATCGCGTCTTTCCGTGTAATCCTGCTGCCAGGAAACGGGGCGGCCGGTGGCGTCCAGAGCGGCGCGCATATTTGCAACCGATGCGTTACGGTAATAATCCTGGGTCATGTCTTCTTCACGCGACCAGATGACATTCACCGGATGATTCACCTGTTTTGCCAGCAATATTGCCTGTTCCATATAATTCAGCGTTGATCCCCGCCGCCCAAACCCGCCACCCATGGCGGTGTGGTGCAGAGTGACATTTTCGAGCGGCAAGTCCGCCACTTTGGCGGCGTGGACCCGCGCGCCCAGCCCATCCTGAAATCCGCCCCATATTTCCAGCCGGCCGGCGCTAAAATGCGCGGTGCAATTCATCGGCTCCATCGTCGCATGGGCCAGATTGGGGACATGATATGTGGCCTCAACCACGCGCGCGGCGGATTTTGCCGCCGCTTCGGCGTCGCCAAAATCATGGTCGCTCTCAAATTCGCCTTTTTCCAGCGCGGCCTGCATTCCGGCAAGGATTGATACGGAACTGTGTGCGGCATTGGCGCCCTCGTCCCATTCAACCGGCAACGCCAGCAGCGCCTGTTGCGCACGCCAGAAATTATCGGCAATGACCGCGACAGAATTTTCGCCAACTCTGTGTACGGATTTTACGCCGCGCATGGCCGACACGGCCTTGGCGTCGAAGCTTTTCAGCTTGCCGCCAAATACCGGACAGGCCTTGATGGCGGCGAACATCATGTTTGGTAGCCGTACATCCACACCATAGACCGCCGATCCATTGACCTTGGCGGGAATATCGAAACGCTGTTTGGGTGTGCCGACAATCGTATAGGCGTTGGAGTCTTTCAGCGGCAGATTGGCGGGCGGGTCATAATCCACCGCCTTTGACGCCATGTCGCCATAGCTTGCGCTGCGGCCACTGGCGGCATGCATCAGCCTGCTGTCTTTTGTGGTGATTTCGTCAGCCGCAACTTTCCATTCGTCCGCCGCCGCCTGAACCAGCATCCAGCGCGCGGCAGCGCCTGCCCGGCGCATACCGACCACCCCAGTAAAACGCACCGCCGTGCTGCCGCCGGTCATCTGCATATTCATGAATTCGGCAATTTTTCTGCCGCCAAAATCCGTCAGTCCGGAAAGGAATTTTGGTATGGATGCGTCACCACTCAAATATCCCTTGGCCAGAGGCCCATTGACGAACGCCATATCGGCAGGCGCCTGTTCCATGCTGACCAGCGTCCAATCCGCATCCAGTTCTTCGGCCAGCATCATCGGCATGGCGGTATGTACGCCCTGGCCCATTTCCGAATGCGGCACAATCACGGTCACGCGATTATCGGGGGTGATTTTTACCCAGGTCACCAGCAGTGCGCCATCGCCCGCCGCCAGTTTACGCGCCCGGTCAAGTGTGGAAAACGGGGCCATGGCATAGCCCAGCAGAACGCCGCCGCCAGCCAGCGCGGCGCCGACCATCAATTTGCGCCGTGTGATCATCACCATGACGGATCTCCTATGCGGTTGCCAGGGAATGAATGGCGGCGCGAATGCGCCCATAGGTTCCGCAGCGGCAGATATTGCTCATGGCCGCATCAATATCGGCGTCCGTCGGTGCCTGATTTACCGAGAGCAAAGCCGCCGCCGCCATGATCTGGCCGGACTGGCAATAGCCGCATTGCGGAACCTGATGCGCGATCCAGGCCTGTTGCACTTTGTTCAGCAGCGCACCTGAAACGGTTTGCGCCTCGATGGTCGTGATGCTGGCCCCGGCGACAGCACTTGCCGGTGTGGAACAGGACCGTACAGCCACGCCATCCACCAGCACCGTACACGCGCCGCAGGCGGAAATACCGCAGCCAAATTTTGTGCCGGTCAGGTTCAGCACATCACGCAGCACCCATAACAGAGGCATCTCGGCCTCCACATCAACGTCCCTGGTGTCCCCATTGATGATAAGTTGCATGATTTTCTCCTGTCAGACTTCCAGCTTCCAGCGGCTACCCTTGCGCCGTACCCGGCCCGCCGTGGGCGCGGCGAAATGCGCCCCCAGCATATAAATATCTGTATCACACAAGCGCGCGACAGTCTTTTGCCGTGTTGCCGCCGATTGTTCCTTGTCGGTGCAGGCAAAGCTGGACCATTCCGGATAGGCGACCTGTATCGGATGATGGAAACTGTCGCCGGTGAACAGCGCGCTTTTCCCGCCGCCCTTCAGATTGATAAAAATATGACCCGGCGTGTGACCGGGGCTGGGCTCTATCCAGATTGAATCATCAATGGCGAAATCGCTTTTCACCAGATCGGCCAGGCCCGCATCGACGACCGGCAGAATACTGTCATCATAGCAGCCATCCATGCCGACCGCATCCTGATCGGTCAGCCAATGGTCATATTCGGTTTTGTGAAAAATATAGCGCGCGTTCGGAAAGGTCGGAACCCAGCGGCCATTTTCCAGCCGCGTGTTCCAGCCCACATGATCCACATGCAGATGGGTGCACATGATGTGTGTGACGGATTCGGGCGCCACCCCCATGGCCGCCAGATCGGACAGCCAATTGGTCTTTTTCATATTCCAGGCGGGTGAAAAGGCGCGCGGCTTGTCATTGCCGACACAGGTATCGACCAGAATGGTATGCCTGGGGGTGCGGATGACATAGGCGAACAACCCGGCCTGCATGCGGCCCCCATCGGATTTGGGTTTTATAAAATGCGGCTCCATCCAGTCGCGCTCGGCATCGACCGCCTCTGGCGTTGAAAGCGGAAACATCCGGGCGGGCGGGAAAAAATCGCCCTCGTGCTCGACACAGCGATCAATGCTGATTTCGCCTAATTGCAGCGCTTTGAAGGGTTTGGCTTGCATGTTCGCGCTTCCCGTCGTTTTCTGGTTCTGTGAAAGGGCAGTTTGCCGCAAATGCGTTCATAATGCAATTTAACCGGGGGGATCCGTCATTTTTGCGGCCCACGCCGCCAGGGCATGGTTCACCCATTCCAGCCTTGCTCCAGCCAGCGGGCAAGTTCCGGCGTCAGCCGTGCTTCCATCATCTGCCGGTAAAGTTGCAACTCCGCCTCGCCCAGAACGCCCTGCCATTGGCCCTGCGCGCCCTTGTTGAAAAAGCGGGAATTATCCAGCCACGGATCGGGATGCCCTGGGCCGGGGACCAGCGCATCGGCATTTTCTTTCATCGCCTCGAAGCCCGCCGCTGTCACCAGTTCCGGCCACAGCGGCGCATCCACCCGGATGCCCAGCGCATCGGCAAGGCGGCGCATCTGGCCGCCAAGATCGGCTTTCATATCGCCATAATGCAGCAAATGAATATTCGGCAGATGCCGGAAATCCCAGAATGTGCGGGCGTGATGCAATATGTCAAAATCCGGCAGATTGGGCGGGATGCCATCAGCATTGAGCCAGCCGCGAAACGCCGCATGCCCATCCGCCGCTGGCGGGTGCAGCTTAACGCCGCGCGCCTGGGCGGTGCCCGCCATCTGGCCCATCACATCGGGGGTCATGTTCTGCATATTGTTACCCAGCGAAACAAACGCGTCACGCGGGTCGCGCGCCACAAAAAGGTAGCTGACATTTTCGAAATAAGGCAGGCCATCCAGGGGCGTATGGGTCTTGATAAAGCGCCGATGGGTTTGCGCCTCCAGAACGCCCAGCACCTCCTCAACCGGTTTCAACGGCGCGTCCAGCCAGGGCGACATTTCGCGCAGCATGCGATCAAAACTTGTTTTCTGGAAGATCAGCAGCGCACAGATCATCTGCGTCCAGGTGGTGCCGCATTTGGGCGGCGTCGAAATGATGATGTCGCCATCCCGGGGCACGAATCCATCCCAGCGGCTGCTGTCCGTCATCATGCTGTTATAGATATATTTGCGTTCTGGCCGTGCCGTTGCTGACATGATCACACCCTCAACTTCCAGCGGTCTTTGTTGCGCACAATGCGCGCGATGGTCGGGTCCATGAAATGCGCCGCCATGATGTAGGTGTCGGTGTCGCAGATCTTGTTGATGATCTTGCGCCGTGAGGCTTCGGATCCGGCGGCGTCGGAACAGAACGCCGTGCTCCATTCCGGATAGGCGATCTGGATCGGATGGTGGATGGCGTCGCCGGTGAATATGGCGCTGCCGCCGCCGCTGGACAGATTGATGCACACGGACCCCGGCGTATGGCCCGGAACGGGTTCCAGCCAGATCGTGTCGTCAATGGCGAAATCGCTTTTCACCAGATCGGCGCGGCCCGCCTCAACCACCGGCAGAACGCTGTCTTCGAATGATCCATCCATGGCATGGCCATCCTTGTCGTTCAGCCAATGCTCATATTCCGTCTTGGCGAAAATATAGCGCGCATTGGGAAAGGTCGGAACCCAGCGGCCATTTTCCAGCTTTGTGTTCCAGCCGACATGATCAAAGTGCAGATGCGTGCACATGACATAATGGATTTCTTCGGGCTTCGCCCCCAGCGCCGCGATCTTCGCCAGATAATCGGAATTCATCATGTTCCAGGCGGGCAGACTGTTGCGTTGTTTGTGATTGCCGACGCAGGTGTCGACCAGAATATTATGTTTGGGGGTGCGGATCAGGAACGTGTGCAGGCTGGCCTGCAGAACGCCTTTTTTCATTTTGTCTTTGGGCAGCAGAAAATGCGGCTCCAGCCAGTCGCGCTCGCCTTCGATGGCGTCCCAGGAACGGCCCGGCCAGAAGCTGGCGACATCGAACAGATTACCGGCCCATTCCTGCACCCTGTCCACGGTGACATTGCCGATTTTCAGCGTCTTCATTGCGTCCTCCATGTTTTTATATTATACGGAGCGTAACCCCTCGCGCGTCACTTGCCCATCGGTTTCGTTCAGCCCGCGTTCCAGCCGGTCGAACATCAGATCAATTTCTTCTTCGGTAATGATCAGCGGCGGACACAGCGCCAGCGTGTCACCAATAGCGCGCACGATGAGCCCGTTGGCCTGCGCCCATTTCTGCCCCAGCAGGCCCACGCCCTGGGCGGGCTTGAAGGCGCGTTTGGTGGCTTTGTCCGCCACCAGTTCAACCGCGCCGATCAGCCCGACGCCGCGCGTCTCGCCCACCAGCGGATGATCGCCAAGTTTTTTCAGGCGTTTCTGAAACAGCGGCATTACGCGGCGCACCCGGCCCACAATATCCATGCGTTCATACAGTTCCAGCGTTTTAAGCGCCACCGCGCAGCCCAGCGGATGCCCCGTATAGGTAAAGCCATGTCCGAAATTGCCATTGCGGCGGCTGCCTTCGGCAATCGCCTCATTCATGAATTCCGGCAGGATCACCGCGCCGATGGGCACATAGGCCGATGACAGCGCCTTGGCCAGAGACATGGATGTAGGGCGCAGGCCAAAAGTTTCCGCGCCGAACATGTTGCCGGTGCGCGCAAAGCCGGTGATCACCTCATCATCGATAAACAGAATGTCATATTTGCCCAACACCGCCTGAATCTTTTCAAAATAATCGCCGGGCGGAACCAGCACGCCCGCCGCCCCCATGACCGGCTCGGCGATAAAGGCGGCGATCGTATCCGGGCCTTCGCGCTGGATCATCTCATCGAGATTCTTGGCCAGCCGGGTGGTAAACTCGGCCTCGCTTTCGCCGTCCTTGGCGAAGCGGTAATAATGCGGGCAATCCGTATGCAGAATATTGGCAATGGGCAGATCCCAGTCCGCATGCAAATGCGGCAGCCCGGTCAGGCTGGCGGTGGCGACCGTAACGCCGTGATAGGCCTTGATGCGGCTGATGATCTTTTTCTTTTTCGGGCGCCCCATGATATTGTTGTAATACCAGGCCAGCTTCACCTGGGTGTCATTGGCCTCGGACCCCGATCCGCAGAACGACACCTTGCCCGCCTTGAACGGCATCATGGCCTTCAGTTTTTCCGCCAGTTCAATGGCGCTCTCATGCCCCTTGCCGCCAAACACATGATAAAATGGCAGCTTCTGCATCTGCGCCGTCGCGGCCGCGATCAGTTCCTTTTCATTGAAACCCAGCGACGTGCACCACAGCCCCGCCATGCCCTCAATATAGCCATTGCCGTCGCGGTCAAACACATACACGCCCTCGCCACGATCAATCAGAAACGGCCTGCTTTGCGGAAAGCTGGCCATATTGGTATAGGGATGCAGCACACTGGCCACATCACGGGCTTCAAGCGAATTGGGCAAAACAGGCATGGGCGCTCCTCAAGATACTGTTCCCCCAGAATAACCCGTCTGTAGCGTCACGCCAGCACTTTATCCATCGCCGCCAATTGACCATCGACGGAGATGGGCAACAATGTCGTCCCTACCGAACCGCAATGGGTTGCGCGATAGCTAGTCGTTCCCTAACTTGTTCGTAAATCTGGGTAACTCCTGGCATGGTGAGCGTGATAGCAAGGCCGAAAGGGATTGGATCATCAATTGGCGTGCCTTGGTCAGGTTCGCGCTGAACATCGAATCGGATTACCTGACCGGCGCCAAAGACCGGTGCTTTTTTGCCCTCCCATATACGCGAAAAAACGGTGCCACGGCGGCCTTGATTTTGGTCAGGTTGAGCACTGGTCCCCCTAACCCCGAGTTGACCAAGTTCAGCAGGGTCCTCAAGTTTGAGACGAACAGCCCTGTATGTCTGTCGTCCTGGATGCACCGGCGTGAACCATGCCAAGGTCGCCTTGAGCGCATGTGGTTGCGCTATGCCGTTGATGCAAACGGGGACGGGAACCTCGACTGTTACTTTTTGTTCACGGGGTAATATGCCGACAGCCCAGAATGTCGCGCGATCATCCACACAGGCGATAGCTAAATCAGGATCAGCCAGCCCATAGCCGAGAAAACGTCGAATATTGTCCCTCTGTTTTACATGCTGTCCATTATCAGCAGGTCCCAGAACCCGCTTTATAAGATCGGATGCATCTTGAGGCCACGAGGCTGAATGAACCAATAAGGCCTTCAATAGTACCGCACGTTGCATATGACTTAATGTGGTGAACGCTTCGCCATAGGCTGTTTCCAGCGCATCGTGAATTTGATGGCAGGTTCGAGAGGCCAATGCGGTGGCGGCACTCGTTCCGCTGCTATAGGCCTCAACGCCCTCCCTTCCGGGCGCTGCAACTTTCAAACCATGCGCGCGCTGTGCCCCGGTTGGGATTACGGACAATGGCGTTGAGGTGTTAAGGCGGATATGTTCCCGCGCTCCCGGCATGAGGATATCCGGTTTTACACTGTTTGCAAAGCCGGGACCAAGCGCGCTTGAGGGATTGGAAGTTGAGATATTTGGAAACGGATCAATATTGATTTGTGCCGTGCGCCGATCTGCATCTGATACCGCATCAACATTGGCCGCCCCAACGGTAACCCCATTGACGGTTTCGGAAGGTGATAATAATCGACGCTCGACGATCATCTGCCCTAAGCCCCTTAACACACTTAGAGAACGCTGATCAGCGAGAGAACTTTCAAATTCCGTTGAATTTGCAAAATCCGGAATAGTAAAGGCAGTTGCATGGTTGCCAGCACTGACAAGGAAAAGAATACCTAAGCGATATGACAGCCGGTCCAGCAGGCGCGCCCATGCCGAAAGTTGCCCCTGAAATGGCTTTCGCGCATTACCTAACGAGAGATTTACTATCAACACATCCGGCGCTGTTGCGTTAACGCCATCACGCATTGCCAGCACAGCCAGATATATTATGTCCACAATTAGCCGGTCTTCAGGAAATCTGTCGCTCTGACCCAGGACTGGAACACAATGTATCCGGCGAGCCAGCCGTTGTTCCTGGCGATTTCGATCCCCGTGAACAATTAGCGAGGCCATTGCCGTGCCATGGATACGCGCATTTACCTGGGCAAGCGGCTCCAAACCAAACTGATCATCAACGACCAGGGTACCGGCCAAAAGGGGGTGTTGCGCAACAGGAACACCGTCCAACAATGCCAGTATTGGCGATCCACTTATGGTAACAGGTGCAACCTGGACCCCACCTTCCGGTTCGGCCACCTCAATACCAGTCGCCAGGCTTTGCGGTCGAATGTGCATCGTAAAATCAAGGCCGGCTATACTTGTTTGCGCACGATCTGTGATGCTTCGTACCGCAACAACGGGTAAATCAGCCAAAATGGCGTGATAGCCAATATCCGCAATCCGGCATCGGCTTACGATCCGCCCGTCCGAGGCAATAATCTGTTGCTGAATATTGGCCTCTGCCTGAGCGCTACGATTCTCGTCTGCTCTGAATACCAGCTCAATCTCAAGGCGGATTCGATCAGTATCCGCTTTGCCATCCATTTCTTCGGCAATGATGTCCCGTTCGTCGTCTCGCACCCTGTCTTGCGGCCCCCATGGTCTGACATCCTTCAGGGTTGCAAATACGTCACGCCAAGGTGCGAACCCCCTTTCAGGCTTCTCCCCATCCAGCCAGCGTTGCCACAGGGAGGCAATCTGTCGCAAGGCTGCGGCGTCAGGAACAAGAAGATAGGCTACTGGATTTTTATCTTGCGCGTCACCTTCAAGCTCTTCCTCGTCAATTAATTCAATGCCAGTAACGCGCCGGATAGCATTGGCAAAATTTTGGATTGAACCCCTTACTTCAAATACCAGCAATCGTTCCGGCGCAAGCGCACTTGGATCACTTCGCAATTCAAGGCCACTTTCATCGCGTGCAAATACGGATGCCAACCGAGCAAATTTTGGTCCAAATTTAGTCCGCTGTTCATCGGGGGTAAATGGGCTAGGCCTTGGTACGCTTTTTCGTCTTCCGGTCGCTCTCTGTCGCGGCGGGCTTACGTTTAACCGGAGCAGTGGTTTTGTTGGGTCGCTTGCCATTGATAGCCTCAGGTTTTACGCGTTCGGCCCACAAGTCCAGTTCAACGGAAATAGCCGAATCGATGCTGATCTCGCCAAGCCCGAGAATATGCCTGCGGCGTACATTTTGACAGAAGTCGCCAGCCTCTGCATATGACATGGCGCCAAGATGCGCCGCTAACGAGTTCGCCGAAATCCCGGGGCGCTCAGGCCATGACATGAAAATTTTTTCAAGAAATGCTGCTACTTCATGCGGTTTGGGTTCTGGGAATGCAATTCTCAACTGGAACCGCCGCCACACAGCGCGATCCAGCAGTTCAGCATGGTTTGTCGCGGCAATCGTCAATACGTAGCTGGGCAGCTGGTCTATCTGCATCAACAGGAATGAAACAACGCGTTTAATTTCCCCTGTCTCATGGGTGTCCCCGCGCTCTTTGCCGATGGAATCAAATTCGTCAAAAAATAAAACACAGGGTTGTGTGCGCACGTAATCAAAAAGTTTGCGAAGACGTGTATTTGTTTCGCCCAGATAACTGCCAATCAGCGCGTCATAGCGAACTACAAAAAATGGTAAGGCAAGGGCTTCGGCTATAGCTTCCGCATAAGAGGTCTTTCCGTTTCCCGGAGGGCCCGACAACAAGACTCTGTGGCGCGGCTCATACCCGTGCGCACGCAGCACATCCGCCCGCATATGCTCTTCAACCAGCTGTTTGCCTTCTTTGCTCGCCGGAAGTGTCAAGACCAAATCATCAAATCTGATACGGGGCGTTTGCTCTAAAATCGTATCCCGACCATTAGCCTGGGCAGGTTGCGCACTTGTCAGGGAAGGTGAAGCGACTGAAACGCTCTGCAAGGCGCGCTGGAGCCTATCCGCGAGAATATGATGACTTTTGGCCCGCTCCTCAGCCATGAGCGCCTCAACTGTAGAGCGCAGCATAGTCTTGTCGCCGGCTGCGCCGGCTCGAACGAGTGAGAGAATGAGATCACTTTTGGCCATCGTCGTATATGAATATTCTCTAATTTGGGTGCGCCGCAAGAACAAGCTGGATAAATGACGCCCCAGAATAACCCGTCTGTTGTGTCACGCCAGCACTTTATCCATCGCCGCCAATTGGCCATCGACGGAGATGGGCAGGAAGGAGGTGATCTCCAACTGCCGGTCTTCATAGATATCTTTGTCAGGATATTCCTTTTGCCGCAATTCGATGGCGGCATCGCGCTGATACAGCAGCACGCAGATTTGCGGATAGAATAGATGCAGCATGGCGCCGATCCACATATTCGTCGCCATGCAGGGAAACGTATGATCGATTTTGTACTGGTCAATCAGCTTGATAACATCCCGGGCGCGGTAGAAGGTTTCGCCGGTGACCCAGCGGTTGACGCCGAACAGGGCGATTGGCAGACCATCGGGGTCCATGGAAATGCAGATGATATGGGCGATGGCGTCCTTGCCCAGTGGGCGTTGCCATTCGCCTGTATAGGGGGCAGGCTCCACCCCCGGGGCAATGCCGCCCGCCCGCATGAAGGTATGGAAATGACCATGTTCGCCCGACGTGCCGCGATGGGCATGATAATAATACTGGCTGAAGGTTTCGCGGTCATACACATCGCCCTTGGGGTAATGGTTCCATTGGTAAAACGTGTCCTGATGGGCCAGAACCTGCCCCACCACATTGGCCCCGGTCTTGTTCAGCAGGCGATGGCATTCCTGGACCTGGCGCCCGGCCCGCACCATCTTTTTCAGGCGATCCCTGGGCAAACTGGCCATCAATTCCGTCAGATCCATTTTTAATGCCCCTCTTTCTCATAAATCCATGGCTTTTTAGCATAGGCTTAACGGCTAATGCCGCATTTTTGACAGATCCGCTGGTTAGGCTTGCCACATCCGGCAGTTGACTGTAATTGAGCGTGCGAATTGCCTTCCCTGGCGGCCCAGCCGTTATCCAACCCATGCAGGAGTGTTTTATGAAAATATGTAATTTTGGCCCGCGCACTGTTGTGCTGGCAATGCTGGTTTCCATGGCTTTGACCGGTAATGCACTGGCGCTTGATGCGGGCGACGCGGCCGCGGGCGCAAAGGTTTTCAAGAAGTGTCAGGCATGCCATTCCGTCGTGGCGGCGGACGGCAATAAGGTCGGACCCAATCTGCATGGCATTGTTGGCCGCAAGGCGGGCACGACAGAAGGCTTCAATTATTCCGATGCGATGAAGGCGGCAGGTGAAGCCGGGACCACATGGGACGAAGCCACCATCGAAAAATATCTGCGCGATCCGAAGGGCTTTATACCCAAGAACAAGATGGCGTTCGCAGGCATCAAGAAAGATAGCGATCTGGCGAATGTCATCGCCTATCTGAAAGAAGAATCCGCGAAATAATCTGCCTGGTTAAACCCGCGCATCACACGCTCTCATTGTCATTGCCCGGTTTATCCGGGCAATCCAGAAACCCAAACTTACGCATTTGGGTGTGGCATGGATTACCCGGATAAACCGGGTAATGACACAGTGGGGTGGAGGAGTGGAAACGCGTAAGTCAGATTAATACAAAGTCTAATCGCGGGCTGCGCTAGTTTCCCGATAATATTTTGCTGCGCCGTCATGCAGCGGCACGGATATGCCGGCACTGGACAGGCCAGCGCGATTGATGCTGGCAAAACTTGCATGCAGCTTGCGCACCGCATCCAGATTGCCCGCGACCGACTTGACAATGGTATAGGCATCCTTTTGTGTCACCTTGGCGGACGCCAGCAGAATTACCCGCAGGCCAATGCTTGGCACGTCGGCCTTCACCTCCGGATAACTGCCTTTGGGTATTGTCACCACGGAATAATAGGGCCTGGCGGCAATCAGCTTTTGCGCAATGGCCCCGGTTACGGGAACAATTTTCAACGGGCATGTGCGCATGGCCAGCGTAACATTGCGGTCCGGCGTAATGCCCGCCAGCGCCAGCGCGTCCAGCTTGCCGCCACACAGCGCCTTGATCGCCTCTGCTTCCGGCAGTTCCGAGGCCAGTTTGAATTTTCCCAAATCCCAGCCCATTGCCAGCAGCAGATCATCAATGGCGGCACGCCGACCCGTGCCGGGCTTGCCAATATCAATGCTTTTTCCGGCCAGATCCTCCACCGCCTTGACACCAATATCGGCGCGCGCCAGCAGCACAAGCGGTGATCCGTTAAACGACATCAGGGCGCGCATGTCCCTGATGGCCTTGTCGCCGGCAAACTGGCTTACACTGCCGGCATAGGCATGGTGCTGCCAATCGGACTGGGCCAGAATCAGATCCACCTGCCCGGCCTGTAACGCCAGCAGATTGGCGAGCGTGCCCTTGCTGGTCTCTATTGCGCAGCGCAGCCCGCCGGCACCGGCGGCCGCATTGATCTGTGCGCAAACGCCGCCGCCCAGCAAAAAATACCCGCTGGTCACCGCACCCGTGGCCATGACCACGCGGTTTACTTCCTTTGCGGCGGCTGGGGTGGTGAGCAAGAGAAATATTGTGAGAAATGCCGTTAAATTCCTACGCATTCATTGGGATCCTTGATAATTCCACTTGATGATGACAGGTTCGGTAGCCCAAATATAATGGTTTTTAGCTATAACCGGATAACGCTTATACTTCCCCAACAGGCCCCGGGTTTATGTCCGGATGGCGGATCAGATATCCGGCGCCTGTTTTTATTAGTAAAGTTGGCATTCTTGCAGATAAACATCTGTTTGACACCTCGATTATTGCTGAAGAGTCCTTATGTATGTTCACATATGATAAATGATCCCGCGCCATAAACCATGGTGGAATTGAGTTTATTGACGGACTGGAAATGGATTATCAACGCAATCTTGCGCAAGAATTTCTTGAATTTGTAGAACAGCAGCCCCGTCAGTCGCTGTCGCAATTACTCACGCGCGTATTGCACAAATCCCGTTTGCTGACAGGGGCGGAAGCCGGCACCATTTTTGTTGTCCGGCGCAAACGCGGCGGGGCAATTTTGCAGGCGATTAACGCGCAGAATAACCGTATCCGTGTGGACGCCGCCAACTTTGAAGTGCCCGTAAATAATAACACCATTTCGGGCTATGTCGCGGCAACCGGCGAGACCGTGATCATCGACGATGTTTACAACATCGATACGGCCATGCCCTATTCCTTCAATCCTGCCAATGAAGCGAAGCATTACAAATCCATTTCGATGCTGTGTTTCCCGCTGAAAAATTACACCAATCAGGTCATTGGCGTGGTGCAATTGATCAACCGGGTTGGACCGGGCGGCAAACCCATTCCATTTGATCCGCATATGGCGGCGATTGTCGCGCCGGTCGCGCGGGTTCTTGGCGCAAGCATAGAGCGCACAGACATGATGGATCAAATTCGCCTGAAGAACAAAACGCTGCAGAACCGTAACCGGCAACTGGCCGACCAACGCGCGCATATTGGCACTTTGCAGGAACAAACCGAAGAGGCGTTCCTGCTGTCTGTTGGCTTGCTGGCGCGGGCCGCTGAAATTCATGACGAAGGCACTGGAAATCATATTGTGCGCACCAATGAATATAGTTTTTTCATTGCGCAGCATCTGGGCATGCCAAGGAGTTTTTGCAACGAGATCCACTACAGCGCGCAGCTGCACGATGTCGGAAAAATGAGCGTTGATCAGGCGGTGCTAAAGAAAAAAGGACGGCTCGATGATCTTGAACGGGCCGAAATGGATCGCCACACGACCTATGGCCACCAGATTTTATGCGACTCGCCGCGTTTGCAACTGGCCGCGGAAATTGCCCTGAACCATCATGAAAAATGGGCGGGTACCGGTTATCCCAACGGGTTGGCCGGTACGGACATTCCCATTTCCGCACGTATCGTTCAGGTTGCCGATATCTATGATGCGCTGCGTTCGGAACGGCCCTACAAGGTTGGCTTCAGCCATGACCAGGCAAGGAATATTATCCTCAACGGCGACGACCGTCTTGATCCCAGGGAGCATTTTGATCCGAAATTGATCGAACTGTTTGCAGACACGCATCAGGGGTTTGCCAAAATCTGGGATGAATTGAAAGACCCCCCGCCCCAGACTGCCGCCTAATTATCTTCGGTTCACATGCCGCTATGTTGACACCCAGGGGCGCTTCCGGCAAGGCGGCGAGGGATGACGAGGTTTTTAGGTCTATATTCTAAAAAGCGGTATATTATCCTATAGAACTTGACTAAAAACCCATTTCCACCTATAGTGCTCTTTCGCGTGAGTCCTGCTTATACCAACGGCCCGATGAACAGACGCGTTGTGTCATTCTGAGCGAAGCGAAGAATCCCCATCCATTTCGGGGAGATCCTTCGCTTCGCTCAGGATTGACAGGTCAGGGCATAGGGCCATTGGTATTATACCGTATTGCGGGCATTATATTTATTCTTCTCGTTAAAGTGTGGGTATTATGCGTTTGTGGCTTCAAACAATGAGACGCATTGCCGTACCGGTTGCAATGCGGTGGCAAATCATCTGCCCCATGTTCCTGGCGTCTTTTGCCATTCAGGATGTTGATGCCGCCTCTGGCGGCAAGCGCCTGAAGGGGCCAGTGCCTGCCATTGTCGAACGGGTAATTGATGGCGACACGATAACTGTGCGTGCGCGCATTTGGCTTAACCAGGAACTGCGGGTGAATGTGCGCATTGCGCACATCGATACACCGGAACTGGCGGCGCGTTGCGCGCGCGAACGCGAACTGGCCGGTCGCGCCCGCGATTTTATCCATAATATTCTGTATATCGATGAAAATTCGGAGCCATCCGTCTGGCTAAGCGACATCGATCAGGACAAATATGGCGGTCGCGTACTGGCCCGCGTCACGGGCAGCACGGGGGGCGACATCGCGCAAGCACTGGTGCGGGCGGGGCTGGCCAACATCTATGACGGTAAAAAACGCGCAGACTGGTGCCGCGATTTCAGGCTTTAAGCCTTCGCCTTCCTGTCAAGACCAATGACTAGCCTGCTTTTTTGCGCTTGCTTTTTTGGCCCAACCCCATTTGTTTGGCCAGCGTCGAGCGTGCCTGGGCGTAATTGGGGGCAACCATCGGATAATCTTTGGGCAGGCCCCATTTCGTCCGGTATTCATCCGGGCTCATATCATAATGGGCACGCAGATGGCGTTTCAGGGACTTGAATTTCTTTCCATCCTCGAGACAGACGATGTAATCGGACGATATCGAACGCTTAACGGCAATCGCAGGCTTCAGCGGCTCATTATCGCTGAGCACAACCCCCTGCGACACGTCGGCCAGCGAAACATAGACCTGCTGGATCAGGCTGGGCAGTTCCGCAGCGGATATTTCATTATTACCAACATAGGCAGAAACAATCTCTGCGGTCATATCAATAAGTGCGTTCCTGTTTTCCATGATTACTATCTTCCGATGAATATGAGTTCTTTAATATAAGTTTATAAAATAATAAAATCAATATTAACGTAAGCAGATTTTACCTTAATTGCGTTTTATTTACCCTGTTAAATATTGGTTAATTTTAAACGGGGACGATGCAACCCGATCAGGTTCTGCTAGAATATAGAGCTGATGAATCGCCGTACCGGAAAATACAGCACGAGCAACGCCCCATAGGCCAGATAGGGATCGCCATAAGGCAGCGGATGAAACAGCATCAACCAGTTCCGCCAGAGTTCCATGAAAAACTGTATCATTTTGCAGGCCTCACAATCACACCTACCCGAACGAGATATTGGAAGTACAAAGGCGCCATTCAACGCCAATCAGGACATCATGTGATGATAAGCATAATTAGTTAAAATATCACTGTGGACACACTGTATTTTTTACGAATCCTGTGGTTATGATTAAAAACCGGAAACCATATTTATGCTGATACAGAGAATAGTACGACAAATTCAAAACCTTATACCGGCAATTGTACTATTATTGTCCTTTGCACTGAATTATTACGACCCGCTCTTCATTATTACAAATCTTAGAAATCAGACATTTGATCTGTATCAGCGTATAAAACCGCGTGAATATATTGATCCAGCAACCGTGGCTGGCGTTGGGATCAAGATAATCGACGTTGATGATGAAAGCCTGAACCGCCTGGGACAATGGCCCTGGCCCAGAACCCTTATTGCCGATCTGATCGCGCGCGCCACCAATGCGGGGGCTTATGCGATTGTTTTTGACGTCGTATTTGCAGAACCGGACCGCACTTCGCCGGACAATTTTCTGGCGCAGCTTGAAGACAGTCCCGAGCTAAAGCAGATATCAAAGGTCATTGGCGCAATGCCAGACCATGATGAGGTGCTGGCCGATGTCATGCGCCAGGCAAATGTGGTCACCGGCTTCACCCTGACCGAAGCGCAAAACAGTTTCGAGCCGGTGCGCAAATCAGGATTTTCCTATGCGGGCGACGATCCGCGCCAGTTTATTCCGGTGTTCAATGGCGCAGTTACAAATCTGAACATGCTTGAAAAAGCCGCGGCGGGGAATGGCAGTTTTAACTTCATCACCGAGCGGGATAATATTATCCGGCGCGTGCCGCTGCTTGTACGCAAGGGTGAAACGTTATTCCCGACACTGGCCATGGAAGCGCTGCGCATTGTACAGGGCGCATCAACCTTTATCGTCAAGTCATCTGGCGCCAATATGGCAGAGTCGTTTGGTGAAAAAACCGGCATCACGGCAATCAAGGTTGGCCGCATTGAAGTGCCAACAACCAGCACTGGCCAGGCATGGGTGCATTATACCAATGATGTGCCCTCTCGCCGGGTTCCCGCCTGGCAATTATTTGAAGAAAATTTCGATCCATCCCGTGTTGCCGGAAGCATATTGTTTGTCGGCCCCAGCGCGGCGGGCCTGAAAGACTTGCGGGCGACGCCGCTGAACCCGGCCGCGGCGGGAGTGGAAGTTCATATTCAATTGCTGGAACAAATTCTGCTGGGACATTTTCTTTCCCGCCCGGATTGGGCCGAAGGCGCGGAGATCGTGTTTCTGTTCAGTTTCGGCATTGTTATTCTGGTCCTGCTGCAGCGGGTTTCCGCCATTTCGTGCGCGGCGGTGGCGGCAGGCGGCATCATTTTTGCGATTGGCGTTTCGTGGTATCTGTATTCCGGGTATCAGTGGCTGGTCGACCCGATTGGCCCATCCATTACAGTCGGCATCATGTTTATCACCGGCACACTGATTAATTTCCTGCGGACGGAAGCGGAAAAAGCCCAGGTGCGTGGTGCTTTCAGCCAGTATCTTTCTCCTGCCCTGGTGGAACAGCTGGCGAAAGACCCCAGCCGCCTCAAGCTAGGGGGGGAAACGCGGGAAATGACGTTTCTGTTTTGTGACGTGCGCGGATTTACGACCATTTCCGAACAGTTCAAGGGGAACCCCCAAGGTCTTACCAGCCTGATCAACCGCTTTCTGACGCCAATGACGGATATCATCCTGGAGAAAGGCGGCACCATTGATAAATATATGGGCGACTGCATCATGGCATTCTGGAATGCGCCGCTGGATGTGCCCAATCATGCCGCGCAGGCGTGCAGCACATCGCTGCAGATGTACCATGATCTTGAATTTCTGAACCAGGATCTCAAAGCTGAAGCCGAACGTGAAGAACGGGCATTTTACCCTCTGAAAATCGGCATTGGGCTGAATACCGGCGATTGTGTTGTCGGGAATATGGGATCGGAACAGCGTTTCGATTATTCTGTTCTGGGAGATTCGGTGAACCTGGCGTCGCGCCTGGAATCGCAGTCAAAAAATTATGGCGCCAATGTTGTCGTTGGCGAAACCACCTATGCCATAGTCAAGGATGATTTTGCCTTGCTGGAACTGGATCTCATTGCGGTGAAGGGCAAGACCGAAGCGGTGCGCATCTATTCCCTGATGGGCGGCGGGGAAATGGCTGCATCGGAAAGTTTTCTGGCGTTCAAAAAAATGCACGACACCATGCTCGTAGCTTACCGGGCGCAACGCTGGGATGAGGCCACAAAACTTCTCGGTGAACTGCGGCAAAAGGCAGACGCCAACCAGACACTTTATGATATGTACGAAGAGCGTATTGCGGAATATCAGGCAAACCCACCAGGCCCCGATTGGGATGGCGTCTATGTCGCGACAGGCAAATAGGATCTCAAGCGAATGACGCCATGCAAACCGGGCCTGCTCGCACTATGGATGATGGTTGCACTGGGAATATTGTTTTCTGATTTGACGCCAATGGCGCCAGCCCAGGCCCAGCCAATCATGCGTGTGGAAGCCGGGCAGGCAAAGCAGTTTATTTCAGATCTTGGCGCCCAGGCGATTGCGGTTTTACAGCAAGCCGGCCAGCCAATAGAGCGGCGTGAGGCCATATTTCGTGATATGCTGGCGCGGAAGTTTGCGATGGGTTTTATTGGCCGGTTCGCGCTTGGACGTTACTGGCAGACAGCGACAACAGACCAGCAGGATGAATATCTTTCGCTTTTTTCCGAATTTGTGCTGCGAAATTATGCCTCCATGCTGGGTGGTTATGTGGATGAGAAATTTGAGGTTCTGGACGCTGCCGAGGCAGGCAAGCTGGATATGATTGTTGGTTCACGGATTACCGGCGGCGGGCGCGAGCCCATACGTGTGGATTGGCGGCTGCGCATGATTGACGGACAGCCACAGATCATTGATGTTTCAGTTGGTGGTATCAGCATGTCGATTACCCAAAGGGAAGAATATTCAGCCCTGGTGCAGCGGACCGGAATTGAGGGACTGCTTGAGGTGCTGCGTGCACGGACCCTTGGACTGCCGGCGGAGGGACCAGAATGATACATGTCGGACGCCGGGCCATTTCCGGTAAAAGGCGATTTTTGCCTGGCATGAATATTGTCGCCGCCAGCCTATGGCTTACGCTGGCAGCGTGCGAGGGCGGCGAAGATGCCGCTTTCAGCAAAGGCTATAGCGCATATCAGCAGGGTGATTTTGCCACCGCGCGGGCAATCTGGAAGCCGCTGGCGGAAACAGGTGACGCGAGGGCGCAGTATAATATGGGCGTCCTCTACAATGAAGGGCGCGGCGTTGCCCGGGATGTACCCCTGGCCATGCAATTATGGCGCAAGGCAGCCGATCAGGGACATATGCGGGCGCGGCACAATCTGGCGCTGGCGCTGATAGCCGATGAAAGCGGGCAACCGGATTATCCTGCAGCCATCAGGGAGTTGAAAATTACCGCAGCCGCAGGTTTTGCCAATTCACAATATTCGCTGGGCAAAATGCTGGTCGAAGGGCTGGGCGGTCCAAAGGATGAAGCCGCCGGTTTGAATTATATCACCATGGCTGCCGGGCAGGGATTTGCCAAGGCGCAATATAGTCTGGCGAAAGCCTATCGCGATGGCGCCGGCGTCGGGAAGAACGATGAAATCGCCGCCATCTGGTTTGGCAAGGCGGCCGAGCGTGGCCATTTACGCGCGCAGCAGCATCTGGCGGTGCGCCTCGCGGAAGGAAAAGGCCTGCCACGCGATGAGGTCGCGGCTTTGAAATGGGCAATGATTGCCGCTAATCAGGGGGGCGCGGATGCAGCACTACTGGTCACACAATTAAGCCAGCGCCTGGCTGCGGACCAGGTTTCCAGAGCGGAAACGGAAGCGGCGGCTTTCCGTCCGGAATAGACGGGTTTGGCAGAATCGGGGGATATATGGAAATTTGCGGACTGGGACAACGATATCGGTTACGGGCTGGAATCAAAGCCGCGGCTTTGATTCTGGGGCTTATCCCGCTCAGCGGCTTGCCGGCGCAGGTTCACGCCGCGCCCTCCCTTCCCGCGCATGTGCTTGGCGATCTGCGCAACGCCGCCGCCCTTGCCCGGCAGGATGAGGCCCGTATCGCGCGCATGAGCGACGATACCAGCGATCCCCTGCTGGCGGCGCGCATGCGTGAAGAAGGCCGCCGACAATCGGCCACCACATTCAGCTATGTGGTGAATACGGCGATCGCCAATAACCCTGGTGCGACACAGGCCATTGTCAGCGCCGCAATTTCTGTGGCCCCGGATTTGCGTGACGCCATCACCCAGTCGGCGGTTATTGCGTTCCCGGGATTTCAGGATCAAATTCAATCGGCCCGCCCCGGACGCTATGATGCCGTTGAAGCGGAAGCGCAGCCCGTTGTTGCAGCGGGCCTGATGCCCGCCCCGCGTGCGCCAACGCCACAGGAATATGTGCACCCACCAGCATCGGAGCCGCAAGAAAACGCCATCTGGGATCCCTGGCAGCCGGTGAACCGACCGCTGTTTGCGGTTTATCAGTTTATCGATGATTTCCTGGTTCGCCCGATTGCTGCGGGCTATGGCTGGGTTGTGCCCGGCCCGATCAGGAAAGGCGTGCGTAATGCCTTCCGCAATCTGGATTCGCCCATCGTGTTCGCCAATGATCTGCTGCAATTTCAGCCGGGTGATGCAGCCGCCACGCTGGGGCGTTTTGTGATCAACACCACTGTGGGTGGGCTGGGATTTTTCGATGTCGCTACACGCGCAGGCCTGCCATATCATCCGGCGGATTTTGATCAGACGCTGCATACCTATCATGTGCCTTCTGGCCCCTATATGATTCTGCCAATCCTTGGCCCAGGCACCGTGCGGCACAATCTGGCGCGTATCGTGGACAGCGCCGCCGATCCGTTAAGCTGGAACAATGAGGTTGATCGTTCTATCAAGATCGGCCGCACGGCTGGCTACATAATTACGACGCGGGAAAACCTGATCGAACCGCTTGATACCCTGCGCAAGGACTCGCTGGACTGGTACGCCACCTTCCGCGCCACCTATTATCAGGATCGTGACGTGGTGCTGCGCAAGGGCGTGACCGCGCCAGGCGATGCGCAGAACGACATGTTCGACGCCGCGCAATAATGCGCCGTTTGCAGACCAGGCAGGAAAGCTGGCCGATACGCGGCAGCTTTACCATTTCGCGCGGCGCAAAACGCGAAGCCCAGGTGGTGGTGGCCAGCATTTCCGATGGCGCAAATACCGGACGCGGCGAATGCGTACCCTATGGACGCTATGGCGAAAGCATGGCCTCCGTCGTCGCGCAGATCGATGCGCTTAAGGCGCGCATTGAAGCGGGCATGACCCGCGCGCACTTGCAGGACATTTGTCCCGCCGGTGCGGCGCGCAATGCGCTGGATTGTGCGCTATGGGATCTGGAGGCCAAACAGAGCGGAACGCCGGTGTGGAAGCTGGCGGGACTGGCAGCCCCCGGCCCCTGTGTCACGGCCTATACGCTGAGCCTGGACACGCCCGAGGCCATGGCGGATGCTGCGGCGGCAGCGGCGCAGTTTGGGGTGTTGAAACTGAAACTGGGTGCAGATGCGGTGATTGAGAGTGTGCGCGCCGTGCATGATGCGGCCCCACACGCAAAGCTGATCATCGACGCCAACGAGGCCTGGGATCTGGCGCTGTTGCAGGCGGTGAGTGCGCGCCTGAAATCGCTGAATGCGGTGCTGATTGAACAGCCACTGCCAGCGGGTGCAGATGATGCGCTGGCCGGGCAGGAATGGCCGGTGCCGCTGTGTGCCGATGAATCCTGTCATGAAGTTGCGGGGCTGTCGCAATTGCGGGGGCGCTATGGCCTGATCAATATCAAGCTGGACAAGACCGGCGGCCTGACCGGGGCCTTGCAGCTTGCCCGCGCCGCGCGCGATCTGGGCTTTGGCATCATGGTGGGCTGTATGGTCAGCACATCGCTGGCCATGGCGCCCGCCCTGCTGTTGGCGGGGCTGGCGGACTATGTCGATCTGGACGGGCCGTTATTGCTGCAACAGGACCGGGCGGGCGGGTTGCGCAGTGCGCCAGGCGGCATTCTGCATCCGCCCGGCCCGGCATTGTGGGGCTGAAACTTCTTGCATAATCTCCGGATTTTAGGGAAACTCTGCGCCTGAACAATAATGACGACCGCAAGGATATGCAGATGGCCTGGAGAAAACCCAAAATTATCGAAATCTGCGTTGGCATGGAGATCAATTGCTACGCCTGCGCCGAGATTAAGGGCTGATTTGCGCCGAATCCGTTGGCGCATCTGACGGGTTCATATTATGCATATTCTGATACTGGGCGCTGCGGCGGGCGGCGGTTTTCCGCAGTGGAACGCCAATAACGGGAATTGCCAGCGCGCGCGCGCGCATGATCCTGCCGCGCCTGCACAGACCCAATCTTCGATCGCTGTAAGTATTGATGGCGTAACCTGGTGCCTGTGCAACGCATCGCCCGACCTGCGCCAGCAGATCGAAGCCAACAGGCCATTACAGCCACACCCGGATGGGCCGCTTCGCGCATCACCCATTGGCGCGGTGGTTTTGACCAATGCGGATATTGATCACATTGCAGGTCTGTTGAGCCTGCGCGAAAGTCAGGCCTTTTCGCTCCATGCCACATCACGGGTGCTGGATACGCTGAGTGCGAACAGTGTGTTCAATGTGTTGAACCCGGCCTTTGTTACGCGACGGGAAATATATCTGGACGCGCCATTTTCGCCGCTGCCCGGATTGCAGATCACCGCCTTTGCCGTGCCGGGAAAAGTGGCGCTGTATCTGGAAGACAGTTCGCGCAAGGATTTCGGAACCCTTGGCGGCGACACGGTGGGGCTGGAAATTCTCGATATCGCCAATGGGCGGAAATTTTTCTATATTCCGGGATGCGCGCAAATGACGCCGCCGCTTGCCGCACGGTTGCGCAATGCGCCGCTGGTGCTGTTTGACGGTACTCTGTACACGGATGATGAAATGATTGTGGCGGGCGAAGGTGTGAAAACCGGGCAACGCATGGGGCATATCAGCATGTCGGGAGATGCTGGCAGCATCCGCGCTTTTGCGGAACTGGGTGTGCAGCGGCGTGTGTTCATTCATCTGAACAATACCAATCCGGTATTGAACCTGGACAGCCCGGAACGCGCCGCCGTTCTGGCCAGCGGATGGGAAGTCGCCATGGACGGTATGGAAATCAGCCTATGAATAACAATAGCCGCATGCGCCTTTCGAGGCTGTTAAGCCCTGCGGAACTGGAAGCGGCGCTGCGCCAGATTGGCGCAGACCGTTATCATAGCAGCCATCCGTTTCACAAATTGCTGCATGCGGGAAAACTGAATAAGGGCCAGTTGCAGGCCTGGGCGTTGAACCGGTTTTACTATCAGTCGCGCATTCCAATGAAGGATGCGGGCCTGATGTCGCGCACATCCGATCCGGATTTGCGCCGTGAATGGATCAGGCGGATTTCCGATCACGACGGCAGCGGCCCGGATACGGGCGGCATTGAACGCTGGCTGCGCCTCACGTCCGGCCTTGGGCTGGATGCGGAATATGTCACGTCGGAAATTGGCATTCTGGCGGCGACAAAATTTGCGGTGGATGCCTATGTGCGCTATGTGCGCGATCAAAGCCTGTTGCAGGCGGTGGCTTCATCGCTGACGGAATTATTCGCACCCTCGCTGATCCAGGAACGGGTTGCCGCCATGCTGGCCAATTATGATTATGTGGATAAAAAAATCCTGTCCTATTTCGATGCGCGCCTGACGCAGGCCCCGCAGGATTCGGGTTTTGCACTGGCCTATTGCCAGCGCCATGCGGTGACGATAGCGCAGCAACAGGATGTGCTGGATGCGCTCTATTTCAAAACCGATGTGCTATGGGCGCAACTGGATGCGCTCTATTACGCCTATGTGTCGCCGGGGCATATTCCGCCGGGCGCATTTATTCCGAGTACGGATGATTTATGAGCGCGGAGGGTGCTGGATATAATATGTTTAGATTAAGGCCCCGCAAGTCATCGTTTTCCACCCCACCCCAACCCCTCCCCATCAAGGGGAGGGGCTTTACCCCCACGCGCCGGTCTGCTCCCTCCCCCTCGTGGGGAGGGCTGGGGTGGGGGGCCGTGCAATGAGCCGCGCAGTTGACGCAACCTCCTGCCCGCGACTTGCGCGCGGTGTGAAAATGCGGTTTGATGGAGCGCGCCAGCAATGGATGCTGAATGCGCCGGAACGGGTGCTGCTGCTGGATGAAATCGCGCAGATCATTTTATCGCGCTGTGATGGCGTTGTCAGTGTGGATGCGCTGTGCCGCGAACTGGCGCTGGAATTTGCGGCGCCCCAGGAAATCATTCAGGCCGATGTGATGGAGCTGCTGGCCGGCATGCTGCACAGTGGGTTTATCCGCATATGAACCAGCCTGCCCCGCCACTGGCGCTACTGGCGGAACTGACGCATCGCTGTCCGCTGGCCTGTCCCTATTGCTCTAATCCGCTCAACCTGGAGCTTGCGGCAAATGAGCTGGACACGGCCACCTGGTTTCGGGTGCTGGACGAGGCTGCGGGACTTGGTGTGTTGCAGGTGCATTTTTCCGGTGGCGAACCGCTGATCCGCAAGGATCTGGAAGCGCTGATCCGCCATGCGGGCACGTTGGGGCTATATACCAATCTGATTACTTCCGGCATGGGCCTGAGCCAGGCGCGCGCCAACGCGCTGGCGCAGGCAGGGCTGGATCATGCGCAACTGAGTTTGCAGGATACGGATGCGGCGGGTGCGGACCAGTTTGCCGGATCAAAGGATACGCTGGCTAAAAAAACCGCGTCCGCCGCGATGTTGTGCGCGGCGGATTTGCCGCTGACGCTGAATACGGTGATGCATCGCGGCAATCTGGACCATCTGGAGGCGATGATCGAAACGGCGCTGCGCTTTGGCGCCGGGCGGCTGGAGGTGGCGCATGTGCAATATTATGGCTGGGCGTTACGCAACCGCGCGGCGCTGATGCCAACGCGCGCGCAGATTGATCACGCCACCGAAATTGTGACGGCGGCGCGCGTGCGATTGTCAGGCCGGCTGGTGATTGATTATGTGGTCCCGGATTATTATGCCTCGCGGCCCAAACCCTGCATGGGCGGCTGGGGCCAGCGTTTTCTGAATGTCGATCCGGTGGGGCGGGTGCTGCCATGCCATGCGGCCACCACCATTCCCGGACTTGTCTTTGAGAATGTGCGCGAAAAACCGCTTGCGGAAATCTGGAAGGACAGCGCCGCCTTTAACCGCTTTCGCGGCACAGCCTGGATGCCGGAGCCGTGCAGGAATTGCGAGCACAAGGAACAGGACTGGGGCGGATGCCGCTGTCAGGCGCTGGCGCTAACCGGTGATGCGAATGCCACCGATCCCGCCTGCGCCCTGTCGCCACACCATGCGGAAATGTTCACCACCGCACAAACCGAAGCGGCGGCCCCCGCGCCGGAGTTTATCTACCGGCGCGGGGGTGGGGCGTAGCCTGCCCCTTTACGAAACTTCCAGCCCGCGCAGCGCGCCTTCCTTGCGCCATTCGTCCAGTATCTGGAAAAACTTGACCGGCCCGCCGCCATAGGCCCCGGTCAGAAAGCCATTGCCGGTTTTTTCGGGCCTGCCCTCATTATTGTAATAGCCCGGCGTGCAGGAGGCAAAATAGGCCTCGCCTATTTTTGCCGTGCGGTGAACCTCATCCACCCAGCCCTTTTCAGCCTCAGGGGTTGCCTCGACCATCCTGATATTGCTGTTGCGGGCATGTTTGATGACATAGGCGATGTGATTGGCCTGCTCGTTCAGCATATGGGTGAAGTTTGCCGTCATGCCGGTCTGGATCATGCCCATGAAGAAGCAATTGGGAAAGCCGTTGGAGAAAAACCCGTGATAGGTTCTCGGCCCATCGGCCCATTTTTTGCTGAGGGTTGTATTGCCGCGTCCAATAATGTCGTAACCGGAACGGTTGGTATATGCCGTGCCGACTTCGAAGCCGGTGGCGAAAATGATACAATCCACCTCATATTCCGTGCCGTCAAAGACAACGCCTTTTTCGGTGATGCAGTCTACACCCTTGCCGCGTGTATCCACCAGGTGAACATTTGGCCGGTTATAAGTGAGCAGATATTCATCGTGAAAGGTGGGGCGCTTGCAGAATTGCCGGTAATAGGGTTTCAGCGCCTCTGCGGTGGCCTGATCTTTTACGATGGTTGCGGCGCGTGTGCGCACTTCTTCCATCTTCGCAAAATCGACCAGCTCGTTCAGGATCTCCTTTTCTTCCTTGCTCAGCACAAGATTGGGGTTCTTGCTTTGCTGTGCGCTCATATTACGGAAGATGTCGGTCCAGCCGTCACCGGCGTCATCATCGGGCTGATCACCGCCGGACACCATGAAATTGAAGTTTTCCACCCGCTTCTTATGCCAGCCCGGTTGCAGTTTTTTTACCCATTCCGGACTGGTGGGCGCATTGTTGCGCACGTCGCATGAGGACGGCGTGCGCTGAAACACGAACAGCTCCTTTGACCATTCGCCCAGATGCGGAATGCATTGCACGGCGGTGGCGCCGGTGCCGATAATGGCTACGCGCTTGTCCTTGAGGCCGGTCAGATCGCCCTCGCAACTGCCGCCGGTATAGTTATAATCCCAGCGGCTGGTGTGAAAGGTGTGGCCCTTGAAATTTTCGATCCCCTGCATCGCAGGCAGTTTGGGTTTGTTCAGCGGACCATTGGACATGGCGACAAAACGCGCTTTCATCCGGTCGCCGCGATCGGTGGTGATGATCCATTTGGCGTCTTTTTCATCCCACTGCATGCCGGTGACCTCGGTCTGAAACAGGGCGTCATCATAGAGATCATATTTGCGGCCAATGGCCTGGGTATGCGCCATGATTTCCGGCGCATGCGAATAACGCTCGCGCGGAATATAGTTCAGCTCTTCCAGCAGCGGCAGATAGATATAGGCCTCAATGTCGCATTGCGCGCCGGGATAGCGGTTCCAGTACCAGGTGCCGCCAAAATCGCCACCCTTTTCGATCATGCGGATGCTTTTCACGCCCGCCTCACGCAGCCGCGCTCCGGCCAGCAGCCCGCCAAAGCCGCCGCCGATCACCACCACTTCTACTTCGTCAAACAGCGGCTCGCGGATGATGGGCTCCACATAGGGATCATCGATAAAATGCGCAAACTGGCCGGTAGTTTCGCGATACTGGGCGCCGCCGTCTTCGCGCACCCGCTTGTCGCGCTCATGATTATATTTTTCGAGTAGCATAGCCGGATCGAACTTCAGATTCATCCCGGTTTTTTCGGCCACCGCCGTATATTTGTCGCTCATCCTATCTGCTCCCTTGCTTGCCGGTTCTATATTGTGTCCGGTCAGTATAGTGAGCCTTTCGTACTTCCCGCAAGCATGCTGACAGAGTGCATAATACGCATGAAAAATCCGCCCCCCGGAAACCGGGAGGCGGCCTGATTTTCGGACGTTTAACGAGGCCGGGTTACGAAACTTCCAAGCCGCGCAGTTCGCCTTCGGCGCGCCAATTTTTCAGTATATTGAAGAATTCCACCGGGCCGCCGCCATATTGGCCATTCAGAAAGCCGTTGCCGGTTTCGCCGGGTTTGCCTTCGTTGTTGTAATAGCCGGGTGTGCATTCGGCATAGAAACGCTCACCCAGGCGGGCCTTTTGCTGGCAAGTGCTGACCCATTCGTCTTCAGCCTGTTTTGAGGCCTCGACGGCCCGGACATTGCTGTGCATGGCGTGATTGATGACATAGGCAATGTGCTGGGCCTGTTCATTCAGCATATGCGGAATGTTTGCCGTCAGGCCGGTTTGCGTCATGCCCATGAAGAAGCAGTTCGGGAAGCCGTTGGTGTAGAAGCCATGAAAGGTCTGCAGCCCCTTGGCCCATTTATTGCTGAGGGTCATGCCGCCACGGCCATGGATATCATAGCCTGAACGGCTGGTGTAATCGGTACCCACTTCAAAGCCGGTGGCGAAGATGATGCAATCAACTTCATATTCCTTGCCATTGAACATGACGCCTTTTTCGGTAATGCGGTCAACGCCTTTGCCCAGTGTGTCCACCAGCGTCACATTCGGGCGGTTAAAGGTGGGCAGATATTCCTCGTGGAAGCAGGGGCGTTTGCAGAACTGCCGGTAATAGGGTTTCAGCGCCTCTGCGGTGGCCTTATCCTTTACGATATTGTCAACGCGGGCGCGGACTTCCTGCATTTTCTGCTGATCGGCCAGCTCGGCAAGCGCCGCCATTTCCGCCGGGGAACCGGCGGCGGGCTTGTCCGGGCCGCCTGCCAGAATACCTGTCAGCTTACGGAAGATATCAGTCCAGCCATCGCCGACCAGATCCTTTTCCTGGAAGCCGCCGGACACCAGCACATTGAAATTGTCCATGCGCTCTTTCTGCCAGCCCGGTTGCAGGCTTTTTGCCCATTGCGGATCGGTGAGATGATTATTTTTCACATCGACGGATGACGGCGTGCGCTGGAACACATACAGATGTTTCGCGCCCTCGCCGAGATGCGGAATGCACTGCACGGCGGTGGCGCCGGTGCCGATAATCGCCACGCGCTTGTCGGCAAGGCCGGTCAGCCCGCCAGTGGAATCACCGCCCGTATAGGCGTAATCCCAGCGGCTGGTGTGGAAGGTGTGGCCCTTGAAATTTTCAATGCCGGTCATGCCCGGCAGCTTTGGCTTGTTCAGCGGCCCGTTTGACATGGCGACAAAGCGCGCCTTCATCCTGTCGCCACGGCTGGTGGTGACGGTCCATTTGGCTTCCTTTTCGTCCCAGGTCATGCCGGTAACCTCGGTCTGAAAACAGGCATCGTCATAGAGATCGAACTTGCGGCCAATCGCCTGACTGTGCGCCAGAATTTCCGGCGCGTGAGAATATTTTTCTTTCGGGGTGTAATTCAGCTCTTCCAGCAGCGGCAGATAAATATAGCCCTCTATATCGCAGGCCGCGCCGGGATAGCGGTTCCAGTACCAGGTGCCGCCGAAGTCGCCCGCGCGATCAATCATGCGGATTTTCTTGACGCCCGCTTCGCGCAGCCGCGCGCCCGCCAGCAATCCGCCAAAGCCGCCGCCGATAACAATCACATCGACTTCATCAAATAGCGGTTCACGGGTGAAACCCGGCTCGACATAAGGATCATCAATAAAGTGCGCGAATTTGCCGGTGCTGGTGATTTCGATATATTGGCTATTGCCGTCTGCGCGCACCCGCTTGTCGCGTTCGGCCAGATATTTCTGCTTCAGCGTATCGGGATCATAATCCAGCTTCATGCCGGCTTTTTGCGCTAATGCTGTAAGGCTCTCACTCATGACATTTCTCTCCCATCGTGTTTTGTGTTTGCCCCGGCAACACATTCGTGGCGCAGGAACGGTTTATTATTATAGGGGGACCCATCTGCAATGGATGGCGCCAATACTCTGATAATAGATTAGGAAAATGCCTGCTGCAAGCGCCGCAATCCCGCATATTTGCCCTTCAAGACGAAAAGCACTATATTATTCTCAGGGCGTATCCGGGAAATTAGGAGGACATGATGTCCCAATCCACAGCAAAACTGGCCGTTCACGATCCGGTATGGACGGAAATCCGCGACAAAGCGGCCCAATTGGCAGCGGTCGAGCCCGTGTTGGCCAGCCTGCTCTATGCGACCGTGCTGAACCAGAGCCGGTTGGAGGATGCGCTGGCCTATCTGTTGTCACAACGGTTGAGCACGGTGGAAACCCCGGCGCTGGCGATGCAGCAGCTGATCGAGGCGGCGTTTCAGGATGATCCTGAAATTGGCGCGGCGTTGCGCTGCGATCTGGTCGCGGTGAACGAGCGCGACCCGGCCTGCAAATCGCTGCTGGAACCGCTTTTATATTTCAAGGGCTTTCATGCCCTACAGGGCTACCGTATCGCCAACTGGCTGTTGCGCCAGGGGCGGCGCGGGCTGGCGCTTTATCTGCAAAGCCGTATTTCCGAGGTGTTCGGTGTGGATATTAATCCAGCGGCGCGCATTGGCCGGGGCATATTAATTGATCATGGCACCGGCGTGGTGATCGGCGAGACCGCCGTGGTGGAGGATGGCGTATCCCTGATGCAGGGGGTGACGCTGGGCGGCACTGGCAAGGAAACCGGGGACAGGCACCCCAAAATCCGCAAGGGCAGCCTGATCGGCGTAGGCGCGATTGTACTGGGCAATATTGAGATCGGCGAATGCGCCCGTGTGGGCGGCGGCAGTGTCGTGCTGATCAATGTGCCGGCGCATTGCACCGCTGCGGGTGTGCCGGCCAAAATTGTCGGTTGCGCCGGGTCCGAAGCGCCCGCGCGCGACATGCAGCAGCAATTTGACTGCGGCGAAGGCGGCGCAGACACGGATCAGGGCGCTTAATGCCCCTGATGGGGTGAAGGCGCGGATGGCGCCGCCATGCGCGGTTCAATCGCTGCTTCCGCTTCCACCGGTCCCGCCTTTTCAAAGCGCAAGATGAGCCTGAGCCGGCCGCCTTTGATCAGGGGGCCGGGCAGGTCGCTCAGCATCACATGCATGCCGCCCGGTTGCAGGGAAAGATCGCCCCCTGCGGGGATCACAGCTGCATCAATCGGGCGCATCCGCATGACGCCGTCCTGCATCTCGCTGTTATGCAAGCTGGCCTGCCCGCCATCCGGCAGATCAACAGCCAGCAGGCGGTCGGTATCCGGCCCCTGATTGCGCAGTGTGAAATAAACCACGCCAATGCGCTGCTTGCCCAGTGTCGGCGGCGCCCAAGGGTGCGCGATGACAAGCTGTCCGGTGGAATAGTCGTGCGCCATGAGCACGCCAGCATGCAGCGTGAAGGCAAGCCACATGCCACCTATGCAGGCGGCCATTTTTTGCGGATGCATGCGCATGTATCGAAGCCCTAGAACAGCTTTCGCCCTATTGGAATCACTTTGAGCGATTCAGCAAGGCAATATATCTGCTTTATCCGTTTGAAATATAGAACAATAATCTGCCCAGTTACTCGATCAGCTTCACCACCACCCGGCTGATCGGGTTGACGCCGGTACCCGCGCAATTGCTGCCAATATTGGCGTTACCCGTAATGGTAACTTTGCGCGCCACCAGATGCAGACAGCTGTTAGCTCCGCCCACACCCGCGCCGCCGGTAAACCTGACTTCTTGCGACGGGAAATAAACCGCGCCAATCAAATCCGCCGCTGAACCACCCAGGATCGAGTTGGTGATGAGGCTTGTGCCCTGATATGATGGGGCGTTACGGTCCTGGTAGAATAATATACCGGCGTACGCGCCCGAGGTTGGCGCTGTGAACTGCATATCGGTGCCACCGGCGATATTGACATTCGCATAGTTTGTGCCCGATCCGGTCAAAATGAAGGTAACGCCGTTTCCCTGCATGGACGAATTGCCCGTCGTGCGGAATTCACCCTTGTCTATGATGTATACACCGGGCGCGAAGGTCGTGTTTGCCGCATTTGTCAGCTTTAACCCGTTACAATAGCGACCGGGCATCAGCGTTGTATTGTTCGCAGAGGTTGAAAAATTGTTGAACGTGCATGCCGCAGGCGATACTGGCACAGCAAGATTTTCATAGGGATCTGGCAAGGTGCCACCCAGTTTTGGCGGGGTTTGCGTGTTCAGGGCAGCACTTCCCCCAACCATAATATCGCCGGCGGCATCAACCGGATCAGCCGTAAGCGTAGCACTGCCCGAAAGTAAAATGGAGCTGTCGCTGACCGAGTTGGAGGCGACGCCGCAACCAATGGTGCCCACAGCGGTGCCGCGGAATTCAACCGCCCCGGCCATGCTTGGATCAAGGGCGACAATGCAATGGTTGCCAGGCAAAACGCTGGCGCTGGCCACCGCACGGGTTGTGATGTTCACTGACCCGCTAATAAAAATCGAACTGAAGAATAGCGGCTGGGGTTCCAGCAAAATAACCTCTGCAGCGTCGGCAGACGCAGTGTTTGGACCAGAGACGGGTGGAATGTTGACCGTCGCTACGCCCGCGGCGCTGTTAAACCCATTGCGGATGGCATCGCCTTTGGCAAGCTCCTCCGCCAGAGAGACATTATGTTTGGCCGCATATGTAAGCGCCGCTGAAATAGCAGCCGAATCCACGGCTGATTGTAAGTTCCTCTTTTTGGAGTACCACATGCCCACATCAATTCCCAAGCCAAGAAAGCCGATTATCACCGGCATGATCAGCGCCGTTAGCACCGCGCTTACCCCGCGCTTATCGAAGCAAATATTACGCGATTTTTTCTTCATGTATGCCACAAGCCGATGGTTTTGCATGCGCAGTGTCCTTTGCAGTTTCATCCTGACAGAGACGAGGAATTCGCCTGAAGGGTGATCGAACTCATCCCAAATAACGACACCAGCCAGGTGAACGTATATTGTACCGATACCGTAACCGTGCGCGTGCCATCCGGGTTTACGGTTGGAGTAACCGTCAACGTGGCGGGCTCCTGGCTGACGCCAATAAATTTTCCGGTAACGACGTTTTCGATTTGCGCCACGGTGCTGGCCCCACGGGCTGCTGCATAACGTGAACCTTCCTGCACCGCGTAGATCAAAACCCCCTGTGTAAATATCACGCGCGCCAACTCAAGCAGCCCATACAGGAATGCCAGAAAAATCGGCGCGATTATGGCAAACTCTACAGCGGTCGCACCGCCCTCGCCGCCATCAAACAGCGCCCGCCATTTGCGGTATGCTTTGCGGAATTTTCCGTCCGCCATTATTGTAGCCTAACCACAACATTGGCGGTTAACGGGACTGTCGCACCAATCACGGGATAGGCAAATAAGGTGTGATAGTTTTCCGTGGCCTTCACATCGAGATAACGTCGCCGCTGATCACCCCCCGCGCAAACAGTTGTGCAGGCGACCGCCGTTCCCGCAATGCATTCACAGAAAAGCTGGACATTTACGACACGATTTGTACCCGGCTCGCCAGAGCCTACCGCAGCTATAATACCGGATACATCCCCCTGAATGGGATTGCGCACCAGGCCATACTGCGCACCCTGTTGCGCCGCATCATTGAGGCGCATTTTCTGGGCAACAGCAAAGCCTGTGTCGGCCAGGCCAAGCAGCGCCGCCATCACAATAGGCGCCAGCAACGCCATTTCCACCGCAGCAACCCCGGCAACACTGAGTCTGAAGCCGCGCAATGATATTGAACGGCCAAGACCAAGAAGGGAACCGACAACGTCCATATTCAGCACCTGTTTTCTTTTAGCCGACAGCTTGCACATGGTGTAAAATCTAACCCCATTAATGTAAACTTCAAGGCGCAGATCAGATTGACACAGCCAAACTACAGCCCCTGTGACACGTGAACATGGATCAGTCCTAAAAAAACGAGTATTTTCAGACCTATTCATGGCCTGCTTCTTCAAGGCCGGTGGTGCCGCACCGTAGCCGCGATCTGGAGTATATGCTTAATTATTAAATTATTACCTGCCAGAGGCCGGTTTTGCATAATTCATTGATTTCACATGGAAATCTGAATTCCCGGCATTCGCAGGCGCCTCTTTGGCGGTTTTAACCATTATGGCAAACGCCAGTGGCGAGAGCCGCGTAAGCAGCCATAGCAACCTGGTCACGCGCCTTCCAAATCACACGCCATAGGTAATTGTCGGGCCGCCCGCGCGTACCGCTTCGCGCTGGGTCAGGGGTGTGTGATCCGCGCTGACGCCAATCGCATAGGGGTCAATGATCTTGTTTTCCGCAACATCCGTTGCCGCCTGCGCCAGCATTGCCTCGGCATCGCCCGCGTCAAACACGCTCGCGTCGCGGATATTTTCGCACCAGTGATGATGATCGCCATGCGCCCGCAGATAGATCACAATGCCATCGCGCAGCCGGTTGGCGGTAATCACCTGGGCGGCGCTGGCGATGCGTTTGGTGACGGTGCTCATGGACGGCTTCCTGCATTTTTGACATTACGGTGCGGTTGGTGGCGTAACTGAATGGCGCTGGGCGCGCCATCCGGGTCCGGCTGATAGCGCACGGTGAATTCTGATAATGCTTTGGCGAAGCGTTGCGCGTCTATGTCTTTTTGCACTTCATAAGTGTCAAAACCACAACGATGCATGAATGAAAGCTGGTCATACAGCACATTGCCGACAGCGCGCAATTCGCCCTTGAAGCCATATTGTTCGCGCAGCAGCCGGGCGTAGGAATAGGCGCGGCCATCCCTGAAAATCGGAAATTCCAGCGCGACCAGATCAAAGCGGCCGAGATCATCGCGGATTTTTTCGGGCGCTTCACTGGGCGCCAAAAGCACCCCAAGCGGGGCCTTGCGCGCCAGCAACGCATCGCGCGACGCCTGCCAGCGCGCCAGCGGCACGATGACGCCGCCCGTTGCAGGCAGATCGCCATCCACCCCCACATGCACCCATTCATCGGCGGTAATTTTACCATTTTTAATGTACTGCATAAAGCGCGTCCTTGAAGGGGGCGATACCGGCGCGGCGCACGGTGGCCAGAAAATTTTCATCCTTGCTGGTGCGGATTTTGAGATAGGTTTCGACCACTTTTTCAACCGCATCGACCACTTCATCATAGGAAAAGGCCGCGCCCAGAATTTCGCCAATGCTGGCGTTTTCATCGGCGCTGCCGCCCAGGGTGATCTGATAAAATTCCGTGCCTTTCTTGTCGACGCCCAGAATGCCGATATGCCCGACATGATGATGCCCGCAGGCATTGATGCAGCCGGAAATCTTGATCTTCAGATCGCCAATATCATGCTGGCGTTTCAGATCGGCAAAACGCTCACTGATGCGTTGCGCCACCGGGATCGAGCGCGCATTGGCCAGCGCGCAATAATCCAGGCCGGGGCAGGCGATAATGTCGCTGACCAGCCCGATATTGGGCGTCGCCAATCCATGTTCGCCCAGCGCGCGCCACAGATCATACAGATCGCCCTGACGGACATCGGCAAATGTCAGGTTCTGTTCGTGCGTCACGCGCAGTTCGTCAAAGCTGTAACGTTCGGCCAGATCGGCCACCACATGCATCTGCGCATCGGTGGCGTCGCCGGGAATGCCGCCAATGGGCTTCAGCGAAATATTGACGATGGCGTAGCCGGGAATTTTATGTGCGGCCACATTGCTGCGCACCCATGCCGCAAAGGCGGGATCAGCGTCTTTTTTCTGTACGTAGGAGGATGGATTATCCCGCAAAGTTTCATAGGCGGGCGGTGCGAAATAGGCGGTGATGCGGGCGATCTCTTCCGCCGGCACATCCAGTGCGCCATTACGGATATGGCTCCATTGTTCATTGGTCTGGCGGGTAAATTCTTCAATGCCGATTTCATTGACCAGAATTTTGATGCGCGCCTTGTAAATATTGTCACGCCGCCCGTGCATATTATAGACGCGCAGAATGGCTTCGGAATAAGACAGCATGTCGCGCTTGGGCACAAAACTGTTGATGCATTTGGCGATGACAGGCGTGCGGCCCTGCCCGCCGCCAACCCAGAATTCACAGCCCACTTCGCCCGCCTGATTTTTGACCATGACAATACCGATATCGTGCAGCTTGATGGCGGCGCGGTCATGCGGGCTGCCGGTAATGGCGATCTTGAATTTGCGCGGCAGGAATGAAAATTCCGGATGCAGGCTGGACCATTGGCGCAAAATCTCGCCACAGATGCGCGGGTCTTCCACCTCGTCCGCGGCAACGCCCGCATATTGATCGGCGGTGATATTGCGGATGCAGTTGCCGCTGGTTTGCAGCGCATGCATCTCAACCGACGCCAGTTCCGCCAGAATATCCGGCATGTCTTCCAGTTTGGGCCAGTTATATTGCAGGTTCTGGCGGGTGGTGAAATGCGCATAGCCGCGGTCATATTTGGTGGCGATGTCCGCCAGCTTGTGCAACTGCCTTGATGACAGCACCCCATAGGGAATGGCGACCCGCAGCATATAGGCATGCAGTTGCAGATAGAGGCCATTCATCAGCCGCAGCGGGCGGAACTCTTCTTCGGTCAGCTCGCCCTTCAGGCGGCGTTCCACCTGATCGCGAAACTGGGCGACCCGTTCCATGACAAAATTATGGTCGAATTCATCATAACGATACATTTTGCGGCCTCTGAAATCCTATTTTACCAATATATATGCAAGAAAATGATAAATATGTCAATATTAATGTGAAATAAAATTATTTACATTTAATACATGTATATTACTGTTCCCGTTCCACCTGGCTGTCATGCCAGCGCCGTAAAAGCAGTTTCTCCAAAGCGCTTAGGCAAAAGAAAATCGCGATGCCCAGCAGTGAGAGCAACAGCAGGGCCGCAAACATTTTGGCGATTTGCAGCCGGTTGCCGCTTTCCATGATCCGCCAGGCCAGCCCCATCGACGCACCGCTTCCCGCCACAAATTCCGCCACCACGGTGCCGATCAGCGCCAGTCCACCGGAAATTTTCATGGCCGACAGCAGATAAGGCAGCGCCGAGGGCAGCCGAATTTGGGTCAACACCTGCCAGCGCGTGGCGCCATAAAGCCGGTACAGATCGAGCAATCCATGATCGGCGGCGCGCAGCCCCAGGGTCATGTTGGATAGCACCGGAAAGAATGCCGCAATCCATGCCATCAGCAGCAGCGCCCGGTTGGGATTATCAATCCCCACCCAGATGACAATCAGCGGCGCAATGGCGACAATCGGCGTCACCTGTAAAATCACCGCCAGCGGAAACAGCGCCATTTCCACCACCCGGCTTTGCGAGAACAGCACAGCCAGCGCAACACCGCCGATCACCGCCAGAACAAACGCCGTCATACTGATCCGCAAGGTCATCCAGGCGCTGAACAGCAACGAAGAAAGATCATCAGCCAGCGCATGGCCAATCGCCGAAGGTGGCGGCAACACAAAGGCCGGCACCTGCCACAGATGCACCAGCGCCTCCCACAGGCCAAGCAGAACGAGCACCACCAGCACAGGGGAAAAAATCCGTGCGGCCTTCATGCGATTGCCTCGCGCAATGCAGCGGAAACTTCACCGCAATAAGCGGCAAATTGCGGCGAGTGGCGAAACCCATCCGCACGCGGCACGGGCGCGTTGATGCGCGTTTCACGCAATATCGTGCCGGGCCTTGCGCGCATCATCAGCACACGGCTGGATAGATACACCGCTTCCGCCGCGCTATGGGTGACGAACAAAACAGTCAATTTTGCTTTGCTGCAAATGTCCAGCAGATCATCGTTCAGTTGCTGGCGGGTGATTTCATCCAGCGCCGCGAATGGTTCATCCAGCAACAGCACCGGCGGCTTCGTCACCAGCGCGCGCGCAATCGCCACCCGCATTTTCATGCCGCCCGACAAAGTGCGCGGATAGGCGTCCGCAAAATTTTCCAATCCCACCAGCACCAGCATTTCCATGGCGCGGGCATGACGCTCGCGCGCTGCAATCCCTGCAATGCGCAACGGCGCCTCGACATTTTTCCGGGCATTGGCCCAGGGCATCAAAGTGGGTTCCTGAAACACAACGCCAATGCCGCCCCGCGCGGGTGGTCGCGTCCATTCCATCTGCCCTGAACTGGGGGCGCTCAGCCCGGCGACAATGCGCAGCAGGGTGCTTTTGCCGCAGCCCGATGGCCCCAGCAGCGACACAAATTCTCCCTCAGCCAGGCGCATATTGATATTACTCAGCGCCGTGACGCCGCCGGAGAAGGTTTTGCCAAGATCGGTAATGGTCAACATTTACTGGGGCTTACCGCCAATAAACTGCAATGTATAGGCCGCGCGCACATCCAGGTCCGGCGCATAGACGCCGCTATCGCGCATGACATTAAAAAATTCCAGCCAGCGCGCATCGCTCATGGCGCCAATGCCCAGTGTTTGCGTATCGCCGGATTCAACAATGCCATGGGCTTTGATTTTTTGTATGGCCTGCGCGATGGTTTCTGCGCTCATTTCCGGATTGTCGCGCTGGATCAGCGCATTTCCGGGGGCGGGGTCGCCATGCAGATAATCGCGCCAGCCATCAATGGTGGCGTCCACAAAAGCCTGCACCATTTCCGGTCTTGTCTCAATCACCCGCGCATTCACCATCACCAGCGTGGCATAGCTGGGATAGCCATGATCCGCATACAGAAAGATTTGCGGGTGTTTTCCGGTTTCACGTTCATACATGAACGGCTCAGAGGTCAGATAGCCCTGCTGGATGGCCTTTGGATCAGACAGGAACGGGGCCATGTTGAAAGTGTATTTGCGCACCTGCGCGTCTTCAAAGCCATAGCGCGCCTTCAGCCACACAAACACCGCGCCAATGGATGCGTCGGCCAGCATAATGGGTTTGCCCTTCATGTCCGCAAGGCTGGTGATATCGCCGCGAGGATGGGTCATCAGAATTTCCGGGCTTTTCTGAAACACCGCCATAACGGCCTTTGCCCGGATGCCTTCGCGCAGCATGTTCAGCGGCATGAAGCTGCTTGAGCCCATGCCAAAATCAATCGCGCCCGCGCCCATCAGCTGCGGAATATTCACCCCCGGCCCACCCTGGCGTATTTCAACATCCAGACCACGCGCCGCGTAAAACCCCTTTGCCACCGCCTGATAAAACCCGCCATGTTCTCCTTGCGCCTTCCAGTCGGTCGCAAACACAATGCGTTCGCCCGCTATTGCGGGCAAAGCCGTCAGGACAAGGAGTACAGTCATAAAAAAACGGTGCGCCATTTGTTATCAGTCCAGACAAAACAAAAAATGCACTATAAAGTGTGTGTGCTGAAATGAAAGCGGGGAGACGGAAATGAAGCTGGCGACGTTCACGCAATCTGGCCGCACGCGCATTGGCGTGGTGCAGGATAAGGGCATCCTTGATTTATCCGTTGCCGCCCCTACCCTGCCACAGGAAATGCGCAGCTTTCTGGAGGCCGGCGCCCCCACCCTGCAAGCTGCGCGCGCTGCAAAAGGCAGCCTGATCCCCCTTGCGGACGTACATCTGGAGGCGCCGGTAATGCGCCCATCCAAATTTCTGGCCATCGGGCTGAATTATGCGGATCATATTGCCGAAACCGGGCGCGCGACGCCGGAAAAGCAGCTTTGGTTCAACAAACAGACCGGCTGCGTCAATGCGCCCTATGGACAGATTCACCTTCCGAAAGTGTCCAGTTCGCTGGATTTTGAAGGCGAGCTGGGCTTTGTGATTGGCCGCAAATGCCGCCATGTGCCGCGTGAGCGCGCGCATGAGGTGATTGCGGGCTTTTGCATCGTGAATGATGTCAGCGTGCGCGACTGGCAGATGCATTCCCAGACCATGACCATGGGCAAAAGTTTTGACACCCACGGCCCATTCGGCCCCTGGATTGTCACCCCCGATGAGGTGGGCGATCCGCATAATCTGGCGATCCGCACCCTGTTGAATGGCGCTGTCATGCAGGATTCAAACACCCGTCATCTGGTTTTCAACTGTTATGATCAGATTGCATATCTGACACAGGCCTTTACACTGTTTCCCGGCGATGTCATCGCCACCGGAACGCCGGGTGGCGTCGGGGTGGCCAGAACCCCGCCACTGTTCATGAAAGCAGGCGACAAAGTGCGCATTGAAATTGAAAAAATCGGCGCCATTGAACATGAGATTATTCCTGAACCTGATAATACGGCATGCCTGATATGAACGACGAAAAACTCGAAGTCACCGCCCCCTTTGACGGCGCTGTCATCGCCAAACTTCCCCGTATGAATGCGGCGCAGGTCGAGGCCGCGCTGGCCTCTGCCTATGCGCTGTACCGCAACCGGGACGCCTGGATTCCCAAGGCGCGGCGCATCGAAATTTTACGCAATGCGGCAAAAATCATATCCGGACGCGCCGAGGAACTGGCCTTGCAGGCGGCGCGTGAAGGCGGCAAACCGCTGATTGATTCCCGCGTGGAAATCGCCCGCGCCATCGATGGCATTGATGTGTGCATCGAAACCCTGCGCACCGATGCGGGCAATGTCATCCCGATGGGGGTGAACGCCGCATCCGCCGGGCATCTGGCCTTTACCCAGCATGAACCGATCGGCGTGGTGGCCGCCGTCAGCGCGTTTAATCATCCATTCAATCTGATTGTGCATCAGGTGGGACCGGCGGTTGCCGCTGGCTGTCCGGTGCTGGTCAAACCCGCCAGCGCAACGCCGCTATCCTGCATCGCATTTGTCGAAATATTGCACGAAGCGGGCCTTCCGAAAGCCTGGGCCCAGGTGGTGATGCCCGAGACCAATGCGCTTGCCACAAAAATGGTGACGGATAAGCGCGTGGCGTTTTTCTCTTTCATTGGCAGTGGCGCTGTGGGCTGGGGCCTGCGTGCGCAACTGGCGCCGGGTACGCGCTGCGCGCTGGAACATGGCGGCGCCGCACCCGTTATTGTGGCCGCCGACGCCGATCTGGCGGCCAACCTGCCGCGTTTGGCCAAGGGCGGCTTTTACCATGCAGGGCAGGTCTGCGTTTCGGTGCAGCGCATCTATGCCCATGCCAGCATTGCCGAGGAGTTGGCGAATGAACTTGGAAAGCTGGGCGCGGCCATGAAGGTTGGTGATCCCACACGCGTTGAAACGGAAGTTGGCCCACTGATCAATCATGGCGAATGCGACCGGGTGCATGCCTGGGTTCAGGAAGCGGTGGCGGGGGGCGCAAAGCTGATTTCCGGCGGCGAAAAAATTTCCGCATCCTGTTATCAGCCGACTGTTTTGTTCAATCCGCCCGAAGACGCAAAAGTTTCCAGGTCCGAAGTGTTTGGCCCGGTGATCTGCGTTTATGCCTATACGGACATTAATGAGGCGATTGCACGGGCTAACAGCCTGCCGGTTTCGTTTCAGGCCGCCGTGTTTACCCGTGACATCGATACTGCGCTGCGTGTCTATAACCGCATAGACGCAACAGCGGTGATGGTGAACGACCATACGGCGTTTAGGGTAGACTGGATGCCATTTGCCGGCGCACGCGAATCCGGCCATGGTGTTGGCGGTATTCCACACACCATTCATGATATGCAAATCGAAAAAATGATGGTTATTCGCTCTAACGAAATTTGAAGGGAACAACAATGAAAGCGTCCGATCTGTTTGTAAAATGCCTGGAAGCCGAAGGGGTGGAGCGGATTTTTGGCATTCCCGGAGAAGAAAACGCCGATGTGATGATTTCGCTGCTGGACAGTAAAATCGAATTCATTCTGTGCCGTCATGAACAGGGTGCGGCTTTCATGGCCGACGCCTATGGGCGGCTGACCGGCAAGGCGGGGGTCTGCCTGGCGACACTGGGGCCGGGGGCGACCAATCTGGTGACAGGTCTGGCGGATGCCAATATGGACCGCGCACCGGTGGTGGCGATCATCGGTCAGGCCTCGACCAAGCGGCTGCACAAGGAAAGCCATCAGAACATGGATTCCATCGCCATGCTGAAACCGATCAGCAAATGGGCGCAAACCATCGTCGCCCCGGAAAATATTCCCGAAGTGGTGCGCAAGGCCTTCAAACTGGCCGAGCGCGAAAAACCCGGCGTCTGCGTCATCGAGCTGCCTGAAGACATTGCCGACGAGGAAGTGCACGCCGTGCCATTGCCGGTAACGCGCCTGCGCCGTCCAGCGGCGGACCACAAGGCCATCAGCCAGGCGGTCGACCTTATTCTGGCGGCGAAAAACCCGATCATTCTGGCGGGCAATGGCGCGGTGCGCAAACGCGCCGCCACGCAATTGCAGCGTCTGGCGCGTAAAACCGGCATTGGCGTCGTCAATACTTTCATGGGCAAGGGCGCGGTGCCGATGGACGATCCGCATTGCCTGTTCACCATGGGGCTTGGCGTCGGGGATTATAACAATCTGGCCTTTGCTGATGCCGACGTGATTATCACCGCCGGCTATGATCCGGTGGAATATAGCCCTGCGGCCTGGTACAAGCCCGCCTCAAAAGCCAAGATCATTCATATCGATTTTGAATCCGCCGAAGTGGACACGCATTTTCCCGTCACCGTCGATATTGTATCGGATCTGGCCGATGCACTGTGGCAGATGAATGAAGAACTGAACAAGCGCGCCGAAGGCCGCCTGCCGCTGTTCGATATTACGTCACGCAAAAAGCTTCGCGACACCATGTCGGCGGATTTCGCGACCGAAAAGGACGATACCGGTTTTCCCGTCAAGCCGCAGAAAATCCTCTGGGATGTGCGCAAATTCATGGGGCCGGATGATATTGTATTGTCCGATGTGGGCGCGCATAAAATGTGGATATCGCGGTACTATCAGGCGCAGGGCGCCAATACCTGCCTGATCTCGAATGGTTTTTGCTCGATGGGCTTTTCGCTGCCCGGTGCCATCGGGGCGAAGCTTGCCTGCCCGGATAAACGGGTGCTCAGCATCAATGGCGATGCGGGCTTTTTGATGAATGTGCAGGAACTTGAAACGGCGGTGCGCTACAAGCTCAATATTGTGGTGATGGTATGGGTCGACGGCGAATATGGCCTGATCAAATGGAAACAGCAGGACGCCTTTGATGGCCGCCATTCCAAACTTGAGTTTGGCAATCCCGATTTTGAGTTGCTGGCGAAGGCTTTTGGCATGTGGGGCAAAACCCTGACCTCGGCGGATCAGCTTGCCCCCGCGCTGGCCGAAGCGTTCAAACAGCCCGGCCCCGCAATCATTGCAGTGCCGGTGGATTACCGCGAGAACCGCAAACTGACCGCACGGCTGGGCAAAGTGTCGATACCGATGTAAGACGCCTGTGTTCGCCGGGGATTCATGGACAATTTACGATCTCGACGGCATAGTGCGTTCATATGTGTGGGATAGTTGGAATATTTCATAGCCGGGACGCACGTCCCATCGACCGGGAACTGTTGTCGCGGATGAACGACACACAGGTTCACCGTGGGCCAGATGGATTTGGCCTGTGGGATCAGCCGGGGCTTGGCTTTGGCCACCGGCGGCTATCGATCATTGATCTGGCGGCCGGGCATCAGCCGATGCTGACCCGCGACGGCGCGATTGGCGTTACCTTCAACGGTGAAATCTACAATTACCGGGAGCTGAAGCAGCAGCTAGAGGCGCAGGGCCATCAGTTTCAGACCAACAGCGATACAGAGGTCATTCTGCATGGCTGGCGGCAATGGGGCGCGGAATGTGTGACGCATTTTCGTGGTATGTTCGCCTTCGCCCTGTATGATGTGGCGCGCGAAACCCTGTTCATGGCGCGCGATCCCATGGGCAAGAAGCCGCTGCATTACGCTATGCTGGCGGATGGCGCGCTGATTTTTGGATCCGAGCTTAAATCCTTGCTGCCTTTTCCGGGGCTGGCGCGCGCCATTGATCCGCTGGCGATCGAGGATTATCTGGCCTATGGCTATATTCCCGATCCGCGCAGCATCTATAAAAGTGTGCTGAAACTGCCCGCCGCGCATCGGCTGGTGTGGCGGCGTGGCGATACGTCCCCCAAAATTGACGCCTATTGGGATGTGAAATTTGCCGATATGGCTGACACGCGCCAGGCTAGCGCCGAAGAATTGATGGATCAACTGCGCGAGGCGGTGGATTTGCGCATGATCGCCGATGTGCCGCTTGGGGCGTTTTTGTCGGGCGGCGTTGATTCATCGTGTGTCGTGGCGTTGATGGCAGGCCTGAGCCAGACGCCGGTGAAAACCTTTTCGATGGGCTTTGCAGACAAGGCCTTTGACGAAACCAGCTATGCGCAGCAAATGGCGGCGCGCTATCACACCGATCATCACAGCCGCATTGTCGATCCCGACAGCATTGATCTGGTGGACCGGATGATCGAATTTTATGACGAACCATTTGGCGACAATTCCGCCATGCCCACCTTCCGGCTGTGCGCGCTGGCGCGTGAAAATGTCACAGTGGCGCTGTCCGGTGATGGCGGCGATGAATTATTTGCGGGCTATCGCCGCTATCTGTTTCATGCGCGCCAGGAACAGATGCGCGCCTGGCTGCCGCTTGGGGTGCGCAAGGCGATTTTTGGCGCCCTGGGCGCGATCTATCCCAAGCTGGATTGGGCGCCGCGTTTTTTGCGCGCGAAAAACACCTTTCAGGAACTTAGCGTGGATTCAGCGGGCGGATTTTTCGCCAGCGTATCGGTGATGAACGATGCACTGCGCGCGCGGCTTCGCAGCCATGCGCAAACCCGCACAATTGCGGGCTATCATCCGTCTGACATCATCCGCACCCACATGAATGCGGCCAACACCGATGATGCGCTGGCGCGCGCGCAATATGCCGATATCAAAACCTGGCTGCCTGGCGACATATTGACCAAGGTGGATCGCGCCAGCATGGCCAATTCGCTGGAAGTGCGCTGCCCGATGCTGGATTACCGCTTCGCGCAATGGTCGGCGGGCATAAGCCCGGATCAGAAACTGCATGGCGGCGTGGGCAAATATCTGCTTAAAAAAGCCTGCGAGCCCTACGTTTCAGACGATATTCTGTACCGGCCCAAGCAGGGGTTTTCCATCCCGATGGCCGCCTGGTTTCGCGGCCCTCTGCGGCAAAAATTGCGCGACACCGTGGGCGGCCCTATATTGGCGGATAGCGGTTACTTCAATCCCGGCGTCTTGATGCAATTGGTGGACGAACATCAGTCGGGTCGGCGCGATCACAGCCCATCGCTATGGCTGTTGCTGATGCTGGAAGCGTTTATACGCAAGGAGATGGGGGCATGATGATAATGCGCGGCGTTTTATTCAGTGTATTTATTGCTGTATTTTCCGCCTCCGCCTTTGCAACCGGTATGGTGGACGCCATCAAACAGGTGCGCCGGTCCGTCGTTGCAATTGGCACCCACCAAAAACTGGGACAGCCGCCGATTCGCTTGATGGGTACCGGATTTGTGGTGGCGGATGGTTCTTACATTATCACCAATTCCCATGTTCTTCCAAAAATGCTGAACGCCAAAACCCAGGAATCCCTGCAGGCCTTTTACGGGATAGAGGAAAATGTCAGGAATTTTGAACTGGATGTGGTGGCCGAAGATGCCGAGCATGATCTGGCCTTGCTGCGCATTGTCGGATCTATGAAATTGCCGCCGCTTGTTCTGGCAAAGAGCATGGCCCCGGAAGGCACCCGCACGGCCATTACCGGCTATCCGCTGGGCAGTCTGCTGGGTTTGTATCCCATCACCCATGAGGGCATCATCTCGGCGGTGAAAGAACGCAGCTTTGCCGCCTATTCGCAGGGGCAATTAACGGCGGAACGGGTGCGGCGTTTGCGCAATTCATTCATTGTCTATCAGATCGACACCAATGCCTATCCCGGCAATAGCGGCAGTCCGTTATATGACACGGCTTCGCGGCAGGTGCTGGGCGTGGTGCAGAGCGTTGCCGTGCGCGAAAAAACCCAGGCCTCGGCGATTGAGTCGCCGACCGGGTTCACCTTCGCGGTGCCATCGCAATTTGTCTCGGCGCTGATGGCGCGCAACGGCTTGCCGGGTTATTAGTAAACAGGAATAGCAGATGGCGTTTTATTTGGTGACAGGCGGCTGTGGGTTTATCGGATCGCATCTGGTGGATGCTCTGCTGACCAATGGCCATACAGTGCGGGTGCTGGATGATCTGTCCACTGGCACAACAGATAATCTGCCTGCGGGAGTTGAGCTGATCACGGGCGATGTCGCGGATTACGACACAGTCGGCAGGGCGATGCGGGGGGTGGAGGGGTGTTTTCATCTGGCCGCCATTGCCTCGGTGCCACGCTCCAATGAAGAATGGCGGCGCACCCATGATGTCAATCTGACCGGGGCCATCAATATATTTGATCATGCCCGCGCGGACAGTGCGCATGCCCCACGCCCGGTAGTATATGCGTCATCGGCGGCGGTCTATGGCGCGCCTGCCTATATTCCGCTGGATGAACGCGCGCCCGTATTGCCGCTGACCGCCTATGGCGCGGACAAGCTGGGCTGTGAACAGCATGGCTATGTGGCCTGGGAGGTCCATAAGATTCCCACACGGGGCTTCCGTTTTTTCAATGTCTACGGGCCGCGCCAGCATCCCGATAATCCCTATGCGGGCGTGGTGTCGATTTTTGCTGACCGGCTACGCAAGGGACAAGGCATCAGGATATTCGGCGATGGCCAGCAGACCCGGGATTTCATTTACGTGCGCGATGTTGTGCAGATTTTACAGCGCGCCATGGCGCAGCCCTGGCAGGGGGCCGAAGTCATGAACATCGCCACCGGAAAAGGAACAACGGTGCAGCAGCTGGCCGAGGTGATCTCGCATATCTGCGGCAATGCCGCGCCGCAGATTGGCTGGGAGCCAGCGCGTACCGGCGACATCAAAATGAGTATCGGCGCCGCCCCGCGTTTGCAGGAAATTCTGGGCATCACCCCGCGCATCAGCCTGGAGGAAGGCCTGAGGGAATATCTGGCCAGCCTATAGCCCAGATTTTTTCAGCAGCGCCTTCAGATCGCCTTGCGGGCGCGGACCCAGATGCGCAATCACCTCGGACGCCGCAAGGGCCCCGATGCGCGCACTCACAGCCAGATCGCGCCCATGGGTGAGGCCAAACATAAATCCTGCTGCGAACAGATCGCCTGCACCCGTCGTGTCGATCAACTGTGCGGGTTTTACCGCTTCGATCACATGCACCTCATCGCCCGCCACAATCACGCAACCCTTTTCCGAACGGGTCAGCGCCGCAATGGCGCATTTGCCGCGCACTGCCTGTAATGCATCATCAAAAGTTCTGGTCTGATACAGCGACATAATCTCGGCTTCATTGGCGAACAGAATATCAATATTGCCCGCCGCCAGATGCTGAAACTCATCGCGATACCGTTCCACGCAAAAGGCGTCCGACAGGCTCATGGCCACTTGACGGCCTGCCTGGTGCGCAATGTCCATCGCCTTGCGAAACGCTTCCTTGGCATGGGGCGGATCCCACAAATAGCCTTCCAGATAGGTGATCTGCGCTGATTCAATAGTGGCGGGATCGACATCGCGCGGATGCAATTCCTGCCCCGCCCCCAGAAACGTGCTCATCGAACGCTGCGCATCCGGCGTCACCAGTATGAGACACCGCCCTGTCGGACTTTCGCTGATGCTGGCGGGGGTGTCATACTGCACCCCCAGGGTGCGCAGATCATGGGCAAATACTTCGCCCAACTGATCCTGCTGCACCTTGCCGATAAAGGCCGCCTTCCCGCCAAGGGCTGCGACCCCTGCGATTGTATTGGCGGCGGACCCGCCCGAAGTTTCGATGCCGGGCCCCATCGCGCCGTACAGCGTTGTTGCGGCAGCCGCGTCGATCAATGTCATGCCGCCTTTGGTAATAGCGTTGCGGACCAGGAAGGCGTCATCGCTTTGGGCAATAATATCAACGATGGCATTGCCAATGCCGGTCACATCGAGACTTGCGGGTTGGGACATAGATGCTGCTCCTTATTGTTGCGCCGCAGTATAGAGCCATGTGACAGGCATGCAAGCGGTCTGGCAGCGCACAATCCCGGTTGATACCAGTTGATAAAAGACGGTCAATCAGCGCATAACAGCATCATTAACAGTCAGGTTTGGGGCTAATGATTCGGCGGGAAAATATTCCAACAATCAGAACGCTGTTGCTGACATGCATGCTCGGCATAACGCTGAGCGCGTGCGCCAATGATGGACGGCTGGACCTGAAGAAGCTGGATTTTTCCAGGCTGAAGCAGCCAGACTGGCTGCGCTGGGACAAGGACGATAAGGCCTCTAAAACAAGCCCGCAGTCTATCGCAACACAGGCGGACACCGCCGCTAAACCCACGAGAGCGCAGGCGCCGGCAACAGCCATCCGCACAACTGCAAATGACCTGCCCCGGCCAAAACCATCGCGACCGACCGCTGCATATGTCGGCATTCCGAAAGCCACCTATCGCCAGACACAGACACCCGAAATAAAAGAACAACCGGCTAAAGCGCCACAGGGCAAAGTCACCTCTGAAATCCCGCAGGCCCTCGCCGCGCTGCCACCCCCTGATAAAGCGCCCCGCACAGGCGGCAAGGGGAGCTATACGACGAATGATCTGGTTGGCCTGGACGCCCCATCGGTAGAACGGCTGCTGGGCAAACCGGATCTCAGCCGCAAGGAACCCTTTGCCGAGGTTTGGCAATATGCACATGGGGACTGTGTGCTGTTCCTGTTCATCTATGCCGAGGCGGGGGGGACCGGACGGGTATCCCATGCCGAAACCGGCGCGCGTGATGGCGGCAAGGATCCCGATCCGGGGCTATGCATCGGGGCGATCCTGACCCGCAACGCCGCCACGCCCGGCTAAAAACCGTTTCTGTCAGGTGACGGTTTTATCGCCGTAATGACACACATCGCGCACCACGCAATGGGGGCAGTCGGGCTTGCGGGCCTTGCATACATAGCGCCCATGCAGAATCAGCCAGTGATGCGCATGGCGCATGAAGCGTTTCGGGATATTCGCCACCAGCCCGTCTTCGACTTCGCGCGGGTTTTTTCCAGGAGCAAGACCGGTACGGTTGCCGATCCGGAAAATATGCGTATCGACCGCCATGGTGGGCTCGCCAAACGCCACATTCAAAACCACATTGGCGGTTTTGCGCCCCACACCCGGCAGGGTTTCCAGCGCCGTGCGCGAACGCGGCACCTTGCCGCCATGGTCACGCACCAGTAATTCTGACAGGGCGATAATATTTTTTGCTTTGGTACGGTACAAACCAATGCTTTTTACATAATCGCGTACGCGATCTTCGCCCAGTTGCAGCATTTTTTCCGGCGTGTCAGCGGCGGCGAATAATGGCCCTGTCGCCTTGTTCACGCCCTTGTCCGTGGCCTGTGCGGATAATACGACCGCGACCAGAAGTGTATAGGGGTTCAGATATTCCAGCTCGCTTTTGGGTTCAGGATCGCGCGCGCGCAGGCGCGTGAAAAACTGCGAAATTTCCTTAGGCGTCATGTGTGTGGGCGTCATGTGTGCGTTAACCATACACTATGCTTAACGCATTTTTTACTTTCGCGGTATGCCCGTCTCGCCTAGTCTGGAGAAATGAACGCGCATACGAACATCACGTCCGGGATCACACCGGAAATTTCCGCTGACAGCGCCGCCGGGCGCACGGCAGGCGGATTGCATTTTGACGCCGTGCTGTATCCGCATCGCTCCCTGGGGCCGCGTGCCTTCATGACTTTGATGACGTGCCTCACGGTGTTCAGTTTTGTTGCGGGTCTTTCTTTTTATCTGATGGGCGCGTGGCCAGTGCTGGGGTTTTTCGGTCTTGATGTGGTGCTGATCTATCTCGCGTTCCGGATAAATTTCCGCAGCGGGCGGATTTATGAAACCGTACAGCTTGATGACGCCTGCCTTCTGATCCGGCGTTTTCTTCCCGATGGACGTATTCTTAGCTGGAACCTGCAGGCCTATTGGGCGCAGGTCGAACTGATCGCCGCAACGCCAAGCGCCCCTCTGCTTGCGGTGCGCTCGCACGGAAAATATCTGGTATTCGGAAATTTCCTGACAGCGGAAGAACGCAAGGAATTCGCCGCCGCTTTGCGCAAGGCCCTTGCGCGCAATCGCACCCATCTCTACGCCTGATTATTTCCGGGCTATGCCTGTACGCACTGCATGCGCTATAATGGTTGGACAGCATGAGCGCGGGGCGCGGAAAGAATGCGTAAAATATCCCTCACGGATGGCAGATTGTCTGTCGAAATTTTACCCGATTGCGGCGGCGCTATTTCGGCATTGCGCTGGATTTCGCCCGCCAGAAAAGCGTTTGACCTGTTACGCCCGGCACGCGCGGAAGATATAGCGGAGCGTAATGCAGATCAGATGTCTTGTATTCCAGTTGCGCCTGCCGCCGGCCCTGAAGACGGGCTGGCGGAATGGATTGTGCAGGATGCGTCAAATATCCGCGCCACGCTTACGTTACACAAAGACGCAGGCGAGAATGAAGCGCTGCAATCCAGCTATCAGCTTTTGCAGCGTCTGGCGCTGGACGCCAAAGGATTGCGGATCGATCTGACCGTTACCAATATTGGCGCCAGACCATTGGCGGCGCGTACGGGCCTAAGGCTGCACCCGGATTGGCGCGGCGAAAGCATCCTGCGCGGCAATTTAATGCCTGTTGATATGGACGCGAAACCCTCCGATGACGCCCTGCATCCAACCACAAGCGATTTTGCGGCGGGTTTGCGGTTCGGTGGTGGACAGGATGTGGACATTCTCCTGCGGCATCTGCGGCCGGAAATCCAGTATGAATGGCCGGAAGAAAGACTGGCGTTAATGCTGAACCAGATACAGGGAAATGAATATGTCAGGCTGGAATATAAGGCCAATCAGCATGATATCTGGCTTACCTCGCTTAGCCATTCCGGTACGGACAGTGCCGGCACATCAGGAACATCTATGTTACAGATGGGAGATTCGCTTTCCGCAAGTCTGCTGCTATCCCCCATAATACTGGCCTGACTGAACGGCGCCCGGCAAGATGGACGGCCAACGCAGGCGCGTTCTGGGACCACATCGCAACTTCATCCGGGAACACGGATTGCGCAGACGTTCGAACGCCAGCTTAACCCTGCCTCCCCCGCGCTTCCCCGATAAAATCAGGCAAGCCACGCCAGCAGAAACGGCCCCGAAGGGGCGCTCTGAACACATTGAAATCATTTGAAAAATCTGGAGCGGGCGATGAGATTCGAACTCACGACCCTAACCTTGGCAAGGTGCCCCACAGGCCTGCGCCGTGATATCCGGGGCTTCGCTACAGACGAAAAATATACTATAAAACATTAGGTTAGTATGAACACGCTCCGCCGTTCATATCCCAGAGATACCCCGCGACTTGCTTCAAAATGCTTGGAATCAACTCCGATAGAGGGTATGATGGGCAATTCTAAGCAGAATTCCAGCAGGGTATTGATATGGCTACGGAAAAGCTAACCAAGCGGATTGTCGATGCCCTGAAGGCTCCGGAACCTTCGAAGGTTGGGGTCAAGGTTCGGGAGAGTTTCGTGTGGGATCGTGAGTTGCGTGGCTTCGGGGTGCAGGTCATGCCGTCGGGCCTCAAGAGCTTCGTCATCCTGTACCGCAACCCGGAAGGGCGTAACCGCCGGGCCGTCATCGGGCGCTATGGCCTGATGACCGTCGAGGAGGCGCGCAAGATCGCCCACGAGAAACTCGTCGCCGTCTCCAAGGGCATCGACCCGGCCACCGGGGAAGCGAAGGCTGCCGGACTGCTGACTGTCGCTGAAATGTGCGACTGGTACATCACGCAAGCAGAGGCGGGCCGTATCCTGGGCCGCCGCCGCCGGCCGATCAAGGCATCCACCTTGACGATGGACCGCAGCCGGATCGAAACCCACATCAAGCCCCTGCTTGGCCGGCGTCAAGTCAGCGCGCTTAATCTCGGCGACATTGAGGGCGCGCAGGCCGATATCGCCACGGGAAAAACATCGAAGCCGCGCACCGGCAGCCGGGGCGGCGCTGCCACTGGCGGGGAAGGCGTCGCTGCCCGTACCATGTCGACGCTGCATGCAATCTTCGAGCATGCCGTGCGCCTCGGGCAGATTGGAACCAATCCGGCAAAGGGCGTGCGCAGGCTCTCCAGTACGCCGCGCCAGCGGCGGCTCAGCCGCAGCGAGATCGAGCGGCTCGGCAAGATGATGCGCACTGCGGCGCAAGAGGGCGAGCACCCAACAGGTCTCGCCGCCATCCGCTTTCTGCTCCTCACCGGTTTCCGGCGCATGGAGGCGCTGGGCCTGGAACGCACATGGCTTGATGAGGAAGAAGGCGCGATACGTTTCCCCGACACCAAGAGCGGCGCGCAGACCCGCGTGATTGGTCTGGCCGCCATTGATCTCCTCTTCGACCAGCCGAGGACGAAATCGCCCTTCTTCTTCCCCGCCGACTGGGGTGACGGACATTTCGTCGGCGTGGTGCGCGTACTCGACCGTGTCTGTGAGAAGGCCCGGCTGGCGGACGTCACCCCGCACACATTGCGCCATACCTTCGCCAGCCTCGCTGGCGATCTCGGCTTTTCCGAGTTGACGATCGCGGCGCTGCTCGGTCACTCCGCCCGGGGCGTCACCCAGCGCTATATCCATATCGACGAAGCGCTGAGGATGACGGCAGACCGGGTGGCCGGTGAGATGGCCGATCTGCTCGACGGTCGCGCAGCACCGCCACGTGCTCGCATCTCTCGCGGCGATCGGCACCTGGAAACTGTTGGATCATAAGAGTGAGACGGCCGATGTCCGAAATTTGCGGTAAATTTCGGACATACTGTGTGAGCCTCCTGCGAGCGGGTCACCCGAAAAGTGCCATACCGTTTTGATAGGGCTTTACGAAGTCCGAAAAATGTAGTATTTTTCGGACATGATTGCTCTCGCGCTTGATACAGACCTTCGTTCCCGCCTGCTTGACCGGATCGCCTACGATCCCGATGGGGTCTGGACGCCGGGCGATTTTGTCGATCTCGGCAGCCGCGCCGCTGTGGACAAGACGCTACAGCGCCTTGTCGCATCAGGAGAGCTCCGTCGCATCGACCGGGGTCTCTACGACCGGGCCCGCACAAGCAG
>Ga0209893_1000012_pt1 | contig 57506 bp, 66 predicted proteins | sample GWRWT3_25Nov14_FD_187190 | JGI IMG/M metagenome (GOLD analysis project Ga0209893, IMG submission 187190) | Sand microcosm microbial communities from a hyporheic zone in Columbia River, Washington, USA - GW-RW T3_25-Nov-14 (SPAdes) (version 2) | ecosystem: Engineered > Artificial ecosystem > Sand... | reverse complement strand
GGCCATCGTCAGCCTGGCGGATGGTCATTCTATTGATGTAACGACGGGGCTTTAGGGTGCGGCAATGGCGTTAAAAGCATATAAACCGACAACACCGGGTCAACGCGGCCTGGTGCTTGTCAGCCGCGAAGGGCTTTGGAAGGGCAAGCCGGTCAAATCCTTGACCGAAGGCCTGACTAAAAGTGGTGGCCGGAATAATTCGGGCAGGATTACTGCGTTCCAGCGTGGTGGCGGGCATAAGCGCTCCTATCGCATGGTTGATTTCAAGCGGCGCAAATTTGATGTGTCTGCGACGGTTGAGCGTCTGGAATATGATCCTAATCGCACAGCCTTCATTGCGCTGGTCAATTATGACGATGGCGAGCAGGCATATATTCTGGCGCCGCAACGTTTGAAGGCGGGTGACAAGGTTGTTTCCGGCAACAAGGTTGACATCAAGCCAGGCAATGCGATGCCCCTGGCCAGCATGCCAATCGGCACCATCGTCCATAATGTCGAAATCAAACTCGGCAAGGGTGGGCAGATCGCACGTTCGGCTGGTACTTATGCGCAATTGGTTGGCCGGGATTCTGGTTATGCGCAACTGCGGTTATCGTCAGGCGAACAGCGTATTATCCGGGCCGAGTGCATGGCGACCGTGGGTGCGGTTTCCAATCCGGATAATTCGAACCAGAATTTTGGCAAGGCAGGACGCACCCGCTGGAAAGGCCGCAGGCCTTCTGTGCGTGGCGTCGCGATGAACCCGGTGGATCACCCGCATGGCGGCGGCGAAGGCCGCACCTCTGGCGGCCGTCATCCGGTTACGCCGTGGGGTAAGCCGACCAAAGGCAAGAAGACACGTTCCAACAAGGCGACCGACAAGTATATCTTGCGCAGCCGTCATCTGAAGAAGGGGCGCTAGGCCGTGACACGTTCCGTATGGAAAGGCCCGTTCGTCGATGGGTATCTGTTAAAAAAAGCCGAAACCGCGCGTTCGGCGGCGCGCAAGGAAGTGATCAAGACCTGGTCACGCCGTTCGACAATTCTACCCCAGTTCGTTGGGCTGACATTTGGCGTCTATAATGGACACAAGTTTATTCCGGTATCGGTCAGCGAAGAAATGGTGGGTCATAAGCTTGGCGAATTTTCACCGACGCGGACCTATTTCGGTCATACGGCGGACAAAAAGGCAAAGAGGAAATAATGAGCAAGCTGGCGCGTCCCAGAGGTCTTGCGGAAAATGAAGCCCAGGCGATTGGGCGGATGATCCGCATCAGCCCGCAGAAGCTTAATTTGGTTGCTGGCGGAATTCGCGGCATGCATGTCGAGAAGGCATTGGCAGAGCTTACCTTTTCGCATCGCCGTATTGCACAGGATGTGAAAAAGGTGTTGCAGTCCGCCATTGCCAATGCTGAAAACAATCATGGGCTGGATATGGATAGTCTGTACGTAAAAGAAGCGTCGGTCGGCAAGGCGCTGGTGATCAAGCGGTTTCATCCGCGCGCACGCGGGCGTTCCGGCCGTGTGGAAAAACCGTTTAGCCACCTGACCATTGTGGTCCGTGAGCGTGAGGAGACTGCCTGATGGGCCATAAGGTAAATCCGATCGGCTTGCGTGTCGGTATCAACCGCACCTGGGATTCGCGCTGGTATGCTGAAGGCAAGGCTTATGGCGATCTGCTGCACGAGGATATTCGTATCCGCGAGGTGCTGTCGAAGCGTCTGGCGCTGGCGGGTGTTTCGCGCATTCAGATCGAGCGTCCACACCGCAAATGCCGCGTAACGATTTTCTCGGCGCGCCCCGGTGTGGTCATTGGCAAAAAAGGCGCGGACATTGAAAAACTGCGCAGCGAATTATCATTGCTGACGGATAGCGAAGTTCATCTGAACATCGTTGAAATCCGCAAGCCGGAAATTGATGCAAAGCTGGTCGCGGAGAATATTGCACAGCAGCTGGAACGTCGCGTCTCGTTTCGTCGCGCCATGAAACGCGCAGTGCAGTCTTCCATCCGGCTGGGTGCGCAAGGCATTAAAGTGAATTGCGCCGGTCGTCTTGGTGGCGCCGAAATTGCACGTACCGAATGGTATCATGAAGGCCGGGTGCCGCTGCATACGCTGCGCGCGGATATTGATTACGGTGTGGCTACGGCGCAAACCGCCTATGGCGCATGCGGCATTAAGGTCTGGGTGTTCAAGGGTGAAATTCTGGAACATGATCCAATGGCCCAGGATAACCGCATGGCGGCAGCACAGGAAGGTGCGCGTCCGCCTCGGCCCGCCGGTGGCGGAAGGCCGGATCGGGATAACAGGGATAATCGTGATCGTGGGGATCGTAATCGCGCAGATCGCGATTAGGCAAACGCGGACAAGGTAAAAGGCAAGAGCAATGTTACAGCCAAAACGGACAAAATTTCGTAAGGCGCATAAAGGCCGCATCAAGGGCGTCGCCAAAGCTGGCTTCACCCTGAACTTCGGCGGTTATGGCCTTAAGGCGATGGAACCGGACCGGGTCACAGCGCGCCAGATCGAAGCGGCGCGCCGTGCGATCACCCGTCACATGAAACGTGCGGGCAGGGTATGGATACGTATTTTTCCGGATGTTCCGGTGAGTAAGAAGCCTACCGAAGTCCGTATGGGTAAAGGTAAGGGAACGCCGGAATTTTGGGCGGTCCGGATCAAGCCCGGGCGTATTATGTTTGAAATCGATGGGGTGCCGGAACCATTGGCGCGCGAAGCGCTGCGGTTAGGGGCCATGAAATTGCCGATCAAAACCCGTGTGGTTGGCCGGACGCTATAGAGGTGATGCTGATGAAGGCCGCAGAGTTGCGAGATAAAACAGCCGACCAGTTGAAGGACGAAATCCTGAAACTTAAGAAGGAGCAGTTCAATATGCGCTTTCAAAAGGCTACAGGACAGCTGGAAAACACTGCCCAGGTGGGCAAGGTTCGCCGTACGATTGCGCGGATGAAAACAATACTTAACGAACAGGCGGCGAAAGCCGGGCCTGGCCGCGCAGGGAGCAAGTAAGTATGCCAAAGCGTATCCTGCAAGGTGTCGTGGTTAGCGACAAGGGTAATAAGACTGTAGTGGTAAAAGTAGAACGCCGTTTTCCAGATCCAGTAATGGGAAAGACTGTGCGGCGTTCAAAAAAGTACCATGCACATGATGAGAACAATAGTTATTCGGTTGGTGAAAATGTGCGGATAAGGGAATGCCGCCCAATTTCAAAGACCAAGAGTTGGGAGGTAATCGGGAACGACGCCTGATCAGAATGATCATGTAATGTTCCATGATGACCATGGTTGAAATTGTAATTTTAAGTCCGGGCGGATTTATCCCGGAGGTAACTTTGATGAATGGTATCCGGCAATGATCCAGATGCAATCCAGGCTAGATGTAGCCGATAATTCAGGTGCGCGTGAAGTGATGTGCATCAAGGTTTTGGGCGGCTCCAAACGCCGTTATGCGACCGTTGGCGACGTTATCGTTGTCAGCGTCAAGGAGGCGATTCCGCGCGGCAAGGTAAAGGCTGGCGATGTGTTGAAAGCGGTAATTGTGCGCACTGCGAAAGCAATCGCGCGCCCCGATGGCAGCGCTATCCGGTTTGATCGCAATGCGGCTGTGCTGATCAACAATCAGGGCGAGCCGATTGGCACACGTATCTTTGGCCCGGTTGTGCGTGAACTGCGTGCGAAGAACCATATGAAGATCATTTCGCTTGCGCCGGAGGTGCTGTGATGGCTGCGAAATTCAAGATCAAAAAAGGTGACAAGGTTGTGGTTCTTGCGGGCCGTGACAAAGGAAAAAAGGGCGAAGTCGTCAAAATGTTTTTGACGGAAAACCGTGCGCTCGTTTCCGGGGTCAATCAGGTGAAGCGGCACACGAAGCAGAGCCAGACTTCCGCGGGCGGTATTCTGGTCAAGGAATTGCCGATCCAGATTTCAAATCTGGCCCATGTGGATCCGAAAACAGGTGAGCCAACACGGGTTGGTTATAAAATTCTTGATGATGGACGCAAGGTGCGTTTTGCCAAGCGTTCGGGAGAAGTGATAGATGTCTGAGGCAGCCTACACGCCACGGCTAAAGACGCATTATGATGCGGTCGTTCGGGCCGGCATGGTGAAAGATTTTGGCTATAAGAATGTGATGCAAGTACCCCGCCTGGAAAAGGTGGTGCTGAATATGGGCGTCGGCAAGGCGACCCAGGATTCAAAAAAGATCAACATCGCACTCGAAGAGCTGACACTGATCGCCGGGCAAAAGGCCGTGGTGACGCGCGCCAAAAAATCCATTGCGGCGTTCAAACTGCGTGAAGGCATGCCGATTGGCGTCAAGGTTACGCTTCGCCAGGCGCGCATGTATGAATTTGTTGACAGGCTGATTAATGTGGCGCTGCCGCGCGTCCGCGACTTTCGCGGGCTCAACGCAAAAAGTTTTGATGGCCGCGGCAATTTTTCCATGGGCCTGAAAGAACATATCGTTTTCCCGGAAATCGACTATGACAAGGTCGATACTTTCTGGGGCCTTGATGTGGTGGTTTGCACCTCGGCAAGGACCGACGATGAAGCGCGGACCTTGTTAAAGCTTTTTAATTTTCCTCTGACATGAGCAGCGGCGAAAACGTGACGAAGGGCAATATGAATGGCTAAGAAAAGCGCCATATACCGGAACAAGAAGCGGGAGAGCATGGTTAAAAGCTATGCGGCCAAGCGCGCGCGCCTCAAGGCGGTGACGATGGATCAGGCGTTACAGCCGGAAGAACGTTTTGCTGCAAGTCTCAAGCTTGCGGAACTTCCGCGTAACTCTGCGAAAGTCCGTGTACATAACCGCTGCGAAATCAGCGGTCGACCCAAAGCATATTACCGCAAGCTGCGCATGTCGCGTATCGCATTGCGTGACATGGCCTCTTCCGGGCAGATCCCCGGAATGGTCAAGTCGAGCTGGTAAGGAGCATCATTTATGACGATGACGGATCCACTGGCGGACATGTTGTCCCGTATACGCAACGCTCAAATGCGGGGAAAGGCGAAAGTAGTTACGCCTGAATCCAATTTGCGTCGCCGCGTGCTGGATGTCCTACAGGATGAAGGCTATATTCGCGGCTACACGCGGGTTGAATATCCAGGCGGTAAAAGCGAACTGGAGATTGAGCTCAAATACGATAATGGCCAGCCGGTCATTCGGGAAATATCGCGTATCTCGCGCCCTGGCCGCCGGGTTTATTCCTCGGTCAGTGAAATTCCCCGGGTTCGTAATGGCCTCGGTCTGGCTATTTTATCAACGCCGCAAGGTGTGATTTCGGACGCCCAGGCGCGCGAACGCAATATTGGCGGCGAAGTTTTGTGCAAGGTGTTCTAGCCCGTAATCATTTCAGATTGTGTGCTGGTTTTTAAAAGAATGACAGGAATCGGACTAAGAAGATGTCTCGAATAGGCAAAAACCCGGTCGCCGTACCCAAAGGGGTGACGGTTGACATTAAAGGGCAGGATATCACGGTTAGCGGACCCAAGGGGAAGCTGGCGATAACCATGGTCGATGAAATTGCCATCTCACAGGAAGGCGATAGCATTAAGGTCATGCCCCGTAATGACAACCGGCAGGGCCGCACCATGTGGGGTATGCAGCGCACATTGGTAAGCAATATGGTCGCTGGTGTGACCACGGGATTCACCACCAAACTGGAAATCAATGGCGTCGGTTATCGCGCAGCAGTGCAGGGCAAAAATCTGCAATTGCAGATGGGCTATAGCCACGATGTGATTTACCCAATTCCGGATGATGTGCAGATTGCCTGCGAAAAGCCAACGGCGATTGCTGTCAGCGGTATCGACAAACAGCGTGTAGGACAGGTTGCGGCTGAAATCCGCCGTTACCGTCCGCCAGAACCCTATAAGGGCAAAGGCATTCGCTACGAAAATGAATTCATCTTCCGTAAGGAAGGCAAGAAGAAGTAGACGGAGCGGCGGTTATGAAAAATCTGAAAAAATTAGGCGAGCGCCGTCAAAAGCGAGTGCGCAGCAAGTTACGGATTGTTGGCAACGGCAAGCCACGGCTTTCAATATTCCGTTCATCAAAGAATATCTACGCGCAGGTCATTGATGATGTGGCGGGTCGCACACTGGTATCGGCGTCCAGTCTGGATACGAGTATGCGCGAAAAGGCAAAAACCGGCGCGGATTGCGCGGCGGCGGCGGCGGTTGGCAAGCTGGTTGCTGAGCGGGCAAAAGCGGCGGGTATTGCCAAAGTGGTTTTTGATCGTGGTGGCTATTTGTATCACGGTCGGGTTAAGGCGCTGGCAGACGGCGCCCGCGAGGGCGGATTGGAGTTTTAAGGCATTTATTTGCTGAAAAACACTCTGGAAAACACTAGGGAGTTGCCACAACATGGCACGTAATGACGGTTTTGAACGCGAGCGTGAACGCGGCGACGGTGATCTGGTTGATAAGCTGGTGCATATCAATCGCGTCGCCAAAGTGGTGAAAGGCGGCCGCAGGTTCGGGTTTGCTGCGCTGGTAGTTATTGGCGATCAGAAGGGCCGGGTTGGCTTTGGTCATGGCAAGGCGCGTGAAGTGCCGGAAGCCATTCGCAAGGCGACCGAGTCCGGCAAGCGTAACATGATCCGTGTGCCGCTTCGCGAAGGCCGCACATTGCACCACGACATGGAAGGCCGTCACGGCGCAGGTAAGGTGGTAATGCGCTCGGCAACGCCTGGAACCGGGATTATTGCCGGTGGTCCGATGCGCGCCGTGTTTGAAACGTTGGGCCTTCAGGATGTGGTGGCCAAATCGGTTGGCTCAAGCAATCCATATAACATGGTGCGTGCGACAATTGATGGTTTGAAAAAACAGGTTTCGCCCCGCATGGTTGCATCCAGGCGCGGTAAAAAGGTAGGAGATATTGCGCAGCGCCGCAGTGGATCCGCCGACGACATTTCGGGTCAGGAGTAGGGCATTATGGCGGACAAGAAAAAACCTGCCACGGGCAAGACGGTTACGATCGAACAGATCGGCAGCCCCATTCGCCGTCCTGCTGATCAACGTGCAACACTGATCGGTCTTGGCCTGAACAAGATGCACCGTGTACGGACGCTGGAGGATACTCCAGCTGTGCGCGGTATGATTGCCAAGGTTGCGCATCTGGTGCGTGTGCAATAGGCAGCGTCAAAGAGTATTTTCAAACTTGATCCGCTGCATGACAGTAGCGGGCCGGATACAGAAAACCGGTTACAAGCCTAATATGGGATAGCGGTTATGAAGCTGAATGAATTGCGTGATAATCCGGGCGCCCGGAAAAAAAGCAAGCGACTTGGCCGGGGTATCGGTTCTGGTCTCGGCAAGACTGCCGGGCGTGGTGTGAAGGGTCAAAGGGCGCGTTCGGGTGTGGCGATCAAGGGCTTTGAAGGCGGGCAGATGCCGGTGCATATGCGCCTTCCGAAGCGCGGCTTTAACAGTATGGCGCCGCGCGATTTCGTCGAGGTGAATCTTGGCCGTCTGCAGGCGGCAATTGACGCAGGCAGGCTGGATGCCAGCAAGCCTGTTGACGCAGTGGCGTTACAGTCGGCGGGTCTGGTCCGACGTATTCGTGGCGGCGTACGCCTGCTGGGCAATGGCGAGCTCAAGTCAAAGCTGACAATCGAAGTGGTCGGTGCGACCAAAACCGCGATTGCGGCGGTAGAAAAGCTTGGCGGAACCGTTACGGTTGCTGCTTAAAAAATTGACTGGTTCGGGGCAGGGGTTTCAGGTTTCTGCCGCCCGGATTCTATGAAAACGCTTTTGGAATATTGAATGGCCTCCGCTGCCGAACAATTAGCCGCCAATCTCAACTTTGCCGCCTTCGGCAAGGCGGAGGAGCTGAAAAAGCGCCTGTGGTTTACCCTGGGCGCGCTCATCATATATCGGCTCGGCACCTATATTCCGCTTCCGGGCATCAATCCTCTGGCGCTGGCGGAAATCATTTCACGCAATCAAAGCGGCATTCTTGGCCTGTTCAATGTGTTCTCTGGCGGCGCTGTTGGCCGCATGGCGATTTTTGCGCTCAACATCATGCCTTATATTTCGGCCAGCATCATCATTCAACTGATGACGTCTGTTTCAACGCGGCTGGAAGCACTGAAAAAAGAAGGCGAGCAGGGCCGCAAGAAAATCACACAGTACACACGATACGGAACGGTGTTTCTGGCCACGTTACAGGCATACGGTATTGCTTCAGGGCTTGAAGGCGCCGGCAATGTGGTGATTGAAGCGGGCATTTTCTTCCGGATAAGCACGGTCATCACGCTGGTCGGCGGCACGGTGTTTTTAATGTGGCTGGGCGAACAGATTACGGCGCGCGGCGTGGGCAATGGCATTTCGCTGATCATCTTTGCCGGTATTGTTGCGGAATTGCCCGGTGCGTTGTTCAGCACGTTTGAGTTGGGCCGCACTGGTGCGCTGCCGACGATTTTTCTGTTGTTGCTGGTTGTTATGATTGGCGGCGTCATTGGCGCCATCGTTTTTATGGAACGCGCGCAACGCCGTCTTCTGGTGCAATATCCCAAACGCCAGGTTGGCCGCAAAATGACCGGCGGCGAATCATCGCATCTGCCGTTGAAACTGAACGTTTCCGGCGTAATTCCGCCTATTTTTGCATCCTCCATTCTGCTGCTGCCGATTACGGTTGCAAATTTTTCTGCCGGCAAGGGGCCGGAATGGCTGACGACGGTCACCAGCCTGTTGGGGCATGGACAGCCGCTATACATGCTGTTTTATGCGGCGGGCATTATCTTTTTCTGTTTCTTCTACACGTCGATTGTTTTCAATCCGGAAGACACGGCGGAAAATCTGCGTAAAAACGGCGGCTTCATTCCAGGCATCCGTCCCGGCGCCAAAACGGCGGAATATATTAATTATATATTGACCCGTTTGACAGTTGTTGGCGCACTTTATCTGACGGCGGTCTGTTTGCTTCCTGAAATTCTGGTCGCGCAATATTCCGTGCCGTTTTATTTTGGCGGCACGTCTTTGTTGATTGTTGTCAGCGTGACAATGGATACAGTGGCGCAAATCCAGAGTCACTTGCTGGCGCATCAATATGAAGGGCTGATCAAGAAAAGCCGGCTGAAGGGACGCAACAAATGAATTTGATTCTGTTGGGCGCCCCTGGCGCAGGCAAAGGCACCCAGGCGGAACGCCTGCAAACGGAACGCGGCCTTGTGCAGCTTTCCACTGGTGACATGCTGCGCGCGGCTGTGGCGGCGGGAACAGAGACGGGCCGCAAGGCAAAAGAAATCATGGACCGGGGCGATCTGGTGCCAGACGCCGTGGTGGTTGGAATTATCTCTGAGCGTATCGATCAGCCGGATTGCCGCAAGGGCTTTATCCTGGACGGTTTCCCCCGTAACGAGGCGCAGGCCCAGGCGCTGGACAAGATGCTGGTCCAAAAGGGACAGAAGCTGGACCTGGTGATCGAGGTAAAGGTCGACGAACAGATCCTGTTTGACCGTATCCGCAACCGGGCCGCCGAATCAGCTGCCGCAAGCGGGTCAGTTCGGGCCGATGATAATGAAGAAACCCTGCGCAACCGGCTGGGCGTGTACCATGCCCAAACGGCACCTTTGCTGCCCTATTACAGGGCGCAGGGCAAATTACACAGCATTGACGGCATGCAGACGGTGGAAAGTGTCGCAAAACAGATCGCGGCCCTTCTGGATGGGGTAAAATGAGATAGGTACGGATGAGGATTTATTTGACGGGAGGCCGGAAATACTTATAATCCGCCAACTTTGCTGGTCTCAGGATCTGGCTACCCCAAGTGGTCCTTTTTAACCGGTTGCTTCACAGCCTCCGGTCGTCTGTATTGGGGTATTTATAGGATAGTTCATGCCTGAAACGGGCAAGATTGCGTAATTAAGGAGACAGAACGTGGCGCGTATCGCAGGTGTAAATATTCCAACCAACAAGCGGGTTGTGATCGCGCTTACCTATATTCATGGTATCGGTCGCACCAAGGCGATCGAAATCTGTGAACGGGTTGGCATTCCAGTCGAGCGCCGGGTGTTTGATTTGTCGGAATCAGAAGTCATCAAGGTTCGCGAAACCATTGATCAGGACCATCTGGTTGAAGGCGATCTGCGCCGGTCAGTTGCGATGAACATAAAGCGCCTGATGGATCTTGGCTGTTATCGTGGTTTGCGCCATCGGCGTGGTTTGCCGGTGCGTGGTCAGCGTACGCATACCAATGCGCGCACACGTAAAGGCCCTGCGAAAGCGATTGCCGGCAAGAAGAAGTAAATTTGAATTTATCCGCCGTAATTTTTGCGGTCGATTATGCCTGGCAATTTTCGAATGGAAATCATGGTCAGGAAATGCACTGGAAAGGTTTGATACAGAATGGCTAAGGAAGCGACGCGCATTCGCCGTAAGGAACGAAAAAACATCACTTCGGGTGTTGCGCATGTAAATGCCACCTTCAATAACACTAAAATCACGATCAGCGATGCCCAGGGCAACGTGATCTCATGGTGTTCTGCAGGCGTGATGGGCTTCAAGGGATCGCGCAAGTCGACCCCCTATGCCGCGCAGGTGGCGGCGGAAAGCGCCGGTAAAAAAGCGCAGGAACATGGCATGCAAGTGCTTGAGGTTGAGGTCAAGGGCCCCGGCTCCGGTCGTGAATCAGCGCTGCGTGCGTTGCAGGCGGTTGGTTTCACTGTCACGACCATTCGTGATGTGACGCCCATTCCGCACAATGGTTGCCGGCCGCCAAAGCGCCGCCGGGTTTAGTAGTCTTATGCGGCTGAATTCGGTGTCGGCGTTTTTGCCGGATGCCGGTTTGGCCGGGAAATTTCACATAGGAGATGGCGCGATTAATGCGCTCATCGCTTCAGGCATGAGGTCGCCAACGTGATCGAAAAAAACTGGCAGGAACTGATTAAACCAAACCGGCTTGAGGTTGATCCAGGCCTGGATCCAAAGCGCAGGGCAACTGTCGTTGCCGTGCCGCTGGAACGCGGCTTTGGCGTAACGCTGGGCAACAGCCTGCGGCGCATTCTGCTTTCGTCCCTGCAGGGCGCGGCGGTAACGGCGGTTCAGATTGACGGTGTGCTGCACGAATTTTCGTCCATCAGTGGCGTGCGCGAAGATGTCACCGACATCGTGCTGAATCTGAAGTCGCTTGCGCTGCGCATGCACTCTGAAGGTCCGCGCCGCCTGATCCTGTCCGCAGAAGGGCCGGGCGAGGTGACAGCCGCGCAGATTACCCCGGTTTCGGATATTGATATTCTGAATCCGGACCATGTCATCTGCACCCTAGGTCAGGGCGCAAAAATCCGGCTGGAGATGATTATCAATAACGGCAAGGGCTATGTGCCGGCCGACCGTAACCGTCCCGAAGACGCGCCCATCGGCCTGATCGCCATTGACGCCCTGTACAGCCCGGTGCGCCGTGTGTCCTTCAAGGTAGAAAATACCCGCGAAGGCCAGGTGCTTGACTATGACAAGCTGAGCATGGATGTGGAAACCAATGGCGCTGTAACGCCCGAGGACGCGGTTGCTTATGCAGCGCGTATCCTTCAGGACCAGTTGCAGGTTTTCGTCAACTTCGACGAGCCAACCCGCGCGCAGACCTTCGAAGAACGTCCGGAACTGGAGTTCAATCCGGCGTTGCTGAAAAAGGTGGACGAGCTGGAATTGTCGGTGCGTTCGGCAAACTGCCTGAAGAACGACAATATCATCTATATCGGAGATCTGATTCAGAAGACCGAGGCAGAAATGCTGCGTACGCCAAATTTTGGGCGCAAGTCGCTGAACGAGATCAAGGAGCTATTGTCGCAAATGGGCCTGCACCTGGGCATGGAAGTGCTGAACTGGCCGCCAGACAATATCGAAGAACTGGCAAAACGCCACGAAGACCAATATTGAACAGTTGATACTTTCCGGACCGGACGGGTTCGGAGCATAAGGAGACACCATCATGCGTCACGGAGTTGGCGGCCGCAAACTGAACCGCACGGCATCGCACCGCAAGGCAATGCTGGCGAACATGGCTTCGGCCCTGATCAAGCATGAGCAGATCATCACTACTTTGCCAAAGGCCAAGGAATTGCGGCCCTATGTCGAAAAGCTGGTGACCCAGGGCAAAAAGGCCACGCTGCATGCGCGCCGTCAGGTTCTGGCGCAGTTGCCTGATCCTGATCAGGCGTTGGTCAATAAATTGTTTGGTACCCTTGCGCCGCGTTATGCAACGCGCCATGGCGGCTATACCCGCGTGATGCGCGCCGGTTTCCGTTATGGGGACAATGCGCCGCTGGCGGTGATTGAATTTGTTGATCGCGATGAAGCTGCGCGCGGTCAGGATTCAGGCCCGGTCCACACGGACGATGAGGATGCAGGCTAGATTTTTATTCCGGCCTGACCGGGCGTCTGAAAACATACGTATAGGGCTGGCTGTGTGGCTGGCCCTTTTTTTCCTGGTTTCATTTTCAGGCGCCGCGCATGCGCAACAGCGTAATGTGCCTCAAAGCAGTACGCAGATACAGCTTTCCTTTGCACCCATAGTGCAAAAATCTGCACCCGCTGTTACCAACATTTTCGCCAAACGGGTCGTGCGCACCGGGGCGCAATCGCCGCTGTTCAGCGACCCGATGATGCAGCGGTTTTTCGGTGAGCATTTCGGTGGCCAGTTCATGCCGAGCGAGCGCGTGCAGAATACGCTGGGTTCCGGTGTGCTGGTCCGTGCCGATGGCATTGTCGTGACCAATAATCACGTCATCGAAAATACGACCGGCATTCGCGTCGTGCTTAGCGACCGGCGGGAATTTGATGCAAAAGTTCTGCTAAGTGATCCGCATACGGACCTTGCCGTATTGAAAATTGATACGGGTGGCGAAAAACTGCCTGTGCTGGAATTTGGCGATTCCGATGCGGCCCAGGTTGGCGATATTGTACTGGCGATTGGCAATCCCTTCGGTGTCGGTCAGACGGTAACCAGCGGCATTGTGTCGGCCACCGCGCGCACCCAGGGCGGCGTTTCGGATTATCAGTTTTTCATCCAGACCGATGCGGCCATCAATCCTGGTAATTCCGGCGGAGCGCTGGTGGGCGTCGATGGCAGGTTGATGGGCGTCAACACGGCAATCTTTTCGCGCAGCGGCGGCTCCATTGGAATCGGCTTTGCCATTCCCTCCAACATGGTCAAACAGGTCGTGGAATCGGCTTTTGCCGGCGGCACCGTGGTGCGCCCCTGGCTTGGCGCGTCGGGGCAGGGGGTTACGCAGGATATCAGTCAGGGGCTGGGCCTTGCGCGCCCTGCTGGTGTGCTGATCAGCAATGTATATCCTGGCGGCCCGGCGGATCAGGCGGGCCTGACAGTGGGCGACGTTATTCTCGGGGTGGATGGCCGCGAGATCACCGATCCGGAAGGTTTGCGCTACCGTATTGCGACGGGTAAAATCGGCCGCACGGTCAAAATTGAAATCTGGCGTAACGGCGCGCTGAAGACCCTGTCGATGCAGCTAAAGCCCGCCCCGGAAGTACCGCCGCGCAACCTTGTCAAATTGAGTGGAAACCATCCGTTGACGGGCATCACCATCGCCAATCTGTCGCCCGCCTATGCGGAGGAATTGGGGTTAAGTCCCGGCCTGACCGGTGTGATCATTACGGAAATGCCCCGGCGCAGTCCGGCGGTGCAGATTGGCTTGCAGCCGGGTGATATACTTCTATCCATTGGCCAGGATAAGATAAAACTGACCGAAGACGTCGTGCGCCTGACCCGGACTGCGCGCGATGTGTGGGAAATACGCATCCGGCGTGGGGATCAGGTGCTATCAGTGCGCGTTGGCACGTAAGGACAAAATCGTGACAAGCCTGTTCGAGGCGGCTGGACTGGAAGGTGGCGCATCTCGGCCATTGGCGGATCGCTTGCGCCCTGCGACACTGGACGAAGTTGTCGGACAGGATCATCTGATTGCCCCGGGCGCGCCATTGCGGCGCATGGCCGATGCCGGCAAGCTGACATCGCTGATTTTGTGGGGGCCGCCGGGCACGGGAAAAACCACTATCGCGCGGCTGCTGACGGCGGGGTCGAACCTGCACTTTGAACAATTGTCGGCGGTATTTTCCGGCGTCGCGGATTTGCGCAAGGTATTTGATCAGGCCAAAATACGCCGGCGGGATGGCGTGGGAACATTGTTGTTCGTGGATGAAATTCATCGTTTCAATCGCGCCCAGCAGGACGGTTTTCTGCCCTATGTCGAAGATGGCACCATTGTGCTGATTGGCGCCACCACCGAAAACCCGTCGTTTGAGCTGAACGCGGCGCTGTTGTCGCGTGCGCAGGTCATGGTGCTGCGGCGTCTGGATGACGATAATCTGGAAATATTGCTGTCACGCGCCGAGAGCGTCATGGGAAAACCATTGCCTTTGACGGCGGATGCACGCGCTACCTTGCGCGCCATGGCGGATGGGGATGGCCGCTTTGCGTTGAATCTGGCGGAAGAATTATATGCGCTGGATATTGCAACTCCGCTTGATCCGGCGCGGCTGGTGGAAACAGTACAACGCCGCGCGCCCGTGTATGACAAGGCGCAGGAAGGCCATTACAATTTAATCAGTGCACTGCATAAAACCTTGCGCGGTTCGGATACGGACGCCGCATTATATTATCTTGCGCGTATGCTGGGCGCGGGCGAAGACCCGCTCTATATTGCGCGGCGCATGGTGCGGTTCGCAGTTGAGGATATTGGCCTGGCCGATCCCAATGCGCTGGTGCAGGCGCTGGCGGCAAAGGACGCCTATGATTTTCTGGGCAGCCCCGAAGGCGAACTGGCGCTGGTGCAGGCGGTGATTTATCTGGGCACCGCGCCAAAATCCAATGCTGTGTATCGCGCGTCCAAGGCGGCAAATGCCGCGGCTAGGGAACAGGGTTCGCTCTCGCCCCCCAAACATATTCTCAATGCGCCCACAAAAATGATGCGTGAGCAAGGCTATGGCGCAGGCTATCAATATGATCACGACACGGCGGAGGGTTTTTCCGGGCAGAATTATTTTCCCGAAGAAATGCCGCGCCGCAAATTTTATGTCCCAACCGAACGCGGCTTTGAGCGCGAGGTCATAAAACGGCTGGCTTATTGGGATGGGCTGCGCGAAAAGGCGGCGAAGGATGAATAGGGCCATGTCATGCTGAACATGTATCTGGCGGTTGCGGCGGGCGGTGCACTGGGATCGGTTGCACGTTATGTTTTTGTGGGGCAGGCGGCGCGCCTGTTGGGTGCGGGCTTTCCATGGGGCACACTTGGCGTCAATGTCATTGGATCGCTGCTGATGGGGCTGGCTGCGGGCGTTTACGCTGCGCGCGTATCGGCGCCGCCCGAAATACAGGCCTTTATCAGCGTTGGGGTGCTGGGCGGATTCACCACCTTTTCGGCATTTTCACTGGACGTGGTGCAATTATATGAACGCGGCCAATGGGCGCTGGCAGTGGTTTATGGCGCCGCCTCGTTTGGTTTATCTCTGGGCGCGCTGCTAATAGGCCTTACATTCATGCGCCGTTTGCTTACATAGTAAATTTATGAACACAGCAAAAAATATCGAAGTCGCCGCCGAGGAATCCGGGCTGCGGCTTGATCGGTGGTTCAAGCGCCGCTTTCCGCATCTTGCCCATGGCCGGTTGGAAAAACTGCTGCGCACCGGTCAGGTGCGCGTGGATGGCGGCCGGGTCAAGGCTGGCTTTCGCCTGGGCGCCGGGCAGCAGGTGCGTGTGCCGCCCTTGCAGGCGCAAGAGACGGTGGCGCAGGAAAATTATAAACCGGTATCTGCGAAACTTTCACGCACCGACCGCGCGATGATGCAGGACGCCGTTTTGTATAATGACGGTACGGTCATTGCGATCAACAAACCGGCCGGGCTGGCGGTGCAGGGTGGCTCCGGAACTTCGCGTCATGTGGATGGCATGCTGGACGCCCTGCGCGAAGAAGGCGGGGAGCGGCCACGTCTGGTGCACCGGCTGGATCGCGACACCAGCGGAGTACTTTTGCTGGCCAGCACCGTGAACGCAGCGGCAAGGTTCGGTCAGGCGTTTCGCAGCCGCGAGGCGCGCAAGATATACTGGGCGCTAACCGTTGGCGTGCCGTCCCCACGCCAGGGCCGCATCCGTGCGCCGCTGGCGAAACTGAACGGCGAGGGCGCCTGGGAAGACCGTGAACGGGTCAGCGCGGTTGAGGCCGATGATCCACGCGGCAAGCCCGCCGACACACTGTACAAGGTCATCGACGTGGTGGGCCAGCATGTGGCCTGGGTGGCGTTCATGCCGCTGACCGGGCGCACCCATCAATTGCGCGCCCATGCAGCGCTGCTGGGAACGCCCATTGTTGGCGATCGTAAATATGGCGGCGACCGGGCGCTGGTCGAAGGCATTGCGCCAAAGCTGCATCTGCATGCGCGCTCGCTTGAAATTCCGCATCCCGATGGCGGTATAATTTCCATCACCGCGCCCTTGCCGGAGCATATGCTGCAAACCTGGAAATTTTTCGGATTTGATGCAGACACCTCTGGGGATCCATTTCTGGAGTGGGATCAGTGAGCTGGATGCCGCGGTGGATAAAGGTTGCTGCGGCATTTATCGCTGTACTGATTTTAATTCTGGGCGGCGGGGCGCTTTATCTTGGAACTAATCCTGTTGATCTCTCTGGCTACAGGACCGGGATTGCCGCCGAACTGCAAGCGGCAACGGGCCGTGAAATTAAAATCACAGGAAAAATTACGCTCGGTGTTTCACTAAGGCCTACGCTGGATGTGGAAGGGCTGGAAATCGCGAACCTGAAATGGGGCAGGGCGGAAAAGTTTGTCACTGTCGGGCGTACAAAAATCCGTGTACATCTGTTTCCATTATTGCAGGGCCGTGCAGACATCATTTCAATTGCGGCAGAGCGCGCTGTTGTGCATCTTGAAACCGATGGTGTTGCGCGGCGCAACTGGACACTACTGGCGCAAGCGGTAACGGAAGATGGCGAAGAAGCGCCGATACCTGAAATCGAGGAATTTATGGTCAGCGACATAGCGATAGATTATCGCGACATCGCTGATCCCAAAGTCCGCTACAGCCTGCATCTTGAGAAAGCTTCGCTAATACATGATGTGGTCAACGGCATTGGCAGCTATACGATTTTGGGCAAACTTGGGGACGATAGCATAGAGGCAAGCGGAAAAATTGCCCCACTTTATACAATCAGCGTAGAGCAGCCCCGGCAATTTGATATGAAGGCGGAAGTTTTTGGCATGAGTTTGACCGCCGATGGCAGCGCGAAATTTCCATTCGTTGAATTTACCTATGCAGACTTTACGCTTGACGCGCCAAAAGGCTTAACCCAGGCAGCGGCTTATTTTGGCGTCAGCCTGCCAAATACCGGCGCGGTGAAAATATCCGGCAACCTGACGCCGGTAGAATATGACCTGCATTTTGGCAACCTTACTGGCGAAGTGAGTGATGTCGATCTGGCCGGATTTATTATTGTTGGATTAAATGCGCCACACAAAGTCGTATCTGATCTGCGATCGGAAACTCTCGACATTGAACCTTATTGGAACATGCTTCCGGCATCGCCGGCGCCGCCGCCGGGCAAGATTTTTTCAACGGATACAATAAAGCTTGATCTGCCCGAAACTGTTGATCTGAAATTTCGCTACGCCGTTAAATCCCTGAAGATGGGCGGCCATAAATTCTCCAACTTTCTTCTGGACGGGCAGTTGGAAAACAAGGTTCTCCAGTTCAAACATCTTGATCTGGATGTTGCGGACGGCAGGATAACAAATAGCCTGACAGTGACGCCGCAGGCGGAGGCACTTTCGTTATCCATTCAGAGCAATGTGAGCGGTGTCGATGTAGACAAGCTGTTGAAGCAATTTGAGATGCCAAAATATGTCAAGGGAAAGGCATATTTATTGCTGGAAGGCGCGAGTAATGGATCCACAATGGCTGAGTTGGCGGCCGGATTTGATGGACGCACCTATTTTGAACTGCGAGAGGGAACCATTCCAATACGTCTTTCGTCCCTGCTTAGGGGAGGCATTACGGATATATTTCGATCGGTCGAGGGCATGTTCGAGGGCGCTGGAAAGGATGCCAGGATCAGGTGTGGTTTTGGCGCCTTTGTCATTAATCGCGGCGTGGCCGAAAACAAGGCGCTGCTTATGATTACCGACAAGGCGGTTGTGACCGGCAAAGGCCACATTGATCTTGGACAGGAGCGGTTTCAAATGCGCGTGTCGCCAAGGCCATATGACAAGAGCCTGATCAGTCTGGCCAGCGATGTGGACATTCGCGGCACGCTCGTTTCCCCTGAGTTTCACCTGAGTAAGGGGTCGGTGGCAAAGAACGTGGGAAAGACCGCGTTAGGCGTAGCGCTTGGGCCGCTTGGCATGGTTCTTGGCGTAGCGGGGGCCATCATATCAAAGCCCGGTGACAAATCAGAAAACGGTCAATGCGCCAGCACAAAGTCGGACGCTTTTACGGCGCTGCAAGCCTCCGGCACGTGGCCGGAGCTTATTCAGTTGGATACCGCGCGATAATTGTCAGGGGCTGGGCGTCAGCCGCACATAATCACGGTCATCGATAGCGACCAGTTCCGCCGCTTCCTGCGCGAATGGTTCAAAGCCCATGCGCTGATACAGTGGCAGGGCGCGGGGATGATCCAGCGTACAGGTCTGCACCTGCAAACGCTTTGTATCGCCGCGCCAGGCAATCGAGATCGCCTGCGACAGCAGGAAACGGCTCAGGCCGATGCCTGCAAATTCCGGCACCAGTCCAAAGAACACCAGATCAACATCGGGCGAATTTCTGAAATCCAGTTCGAAATAACCGGCGGGCACACCCCCGGCATACAGGACATAAATCTCCACCTGTTCGTGGTGGATGATATCCGTCAGTTCCTCATCCAGCATGCGCTTGCGGTTCACCCAGGCATAATCGCGGCCCACCATGTGATACAGATAGCGGTAAAAATGCACGGGGGGTTTTTCGGCGCGCAACAGCGCATAGTTTCGCAGGGGTGGCGCGACATGCAGCAGCAGCGGCTTTTTATGCATCTCCAGAAATGTAACGGTGGTGCGAAGCGTTTTTGGCATCTAGGGCACTTTGTTTTCTGATTGAATCGCAACCCCCGCTCCGTCATTGCGAGGAGCGAAGCGACGTGGCAATCTAGGGGCCACAAATGAAGGCTTTACTGTGTGGCTCCTGGATTGCCGCGCCTTCGGCTCGCAATGACGATGTTGCTTCAATCCGTTCACAAAATGCCCTGGCGCCTTTTTCTACTTCTCAACAGGCAGGTCATTCCTGCCCCCCCATTCCGCCCATGACCCGTCATACAGTGCGACCGCCTTGTGCCCCAGCCTGTGCAAGGCCAGAAATACAATGGCTGCCGTGACCCCGGACCCGCAACTATTGACGATGGGTTTGGACATATCAATGCCAGCCTCCTGAACGACGCGTCGCAGTTCCTCCATTGGCAGCATGGTGCCATCCGGGTTCAGCAGTCGCGTGTAAGGCAGATTGATGGCGCCTGGAATATGCCCCGGCCGCACCCCAGGGCGCGGCTCCGGCTCTGCCCCCTTGAAACGTCCGGGGCCACGCGCATCGACAACCTGTTCCGCCCCCGTGCGCAGATTTTCCAACATCTGTCCCACATCGCGCAGAATGAAACGGTTCAGCCGCGCCGTGAAATGCCGTTCGCGCGGCATGGGCGGCATATCTTCCACTGGCCGCCCTTCCGCCTGCCATTTGGCAAAGCCGCCATCCAGTACGGCGACATCTTCATGACCCATGACGCGAAACATCCACCATACCCGCGCAGCGCTGAAAATACCCGCGCCGTCATACACTACAATCCTGTTGCCATCGCCCAGCCCCAGCTTGCGAACCCGGCTGGCGAATTTTTCCTGGGAAGGCAACATATGCGGCAGCGGCGAATCCGTACTGGAAATGCCATCCAGATCAAAAAAGACGGCCCCTGGTATGTGGCTGGCTTTATATTCGGCCTTTGCATCACGTCCCGCATCGGGCAGATACCAGGAACCGTCGACTACCCGGACATCGGGTGTGTCCAGATGCTGCGCCAGCCATTCGGTGGTGACGAGTGCATTGGAAGTGTTTTGCGCCATGATGGATTACAACCAGTCGGGGGTGGGAAGATTTTTAGTTCTAAGAAATTCAGGGTTGAACAGTTTACTTTGATAACGGGTGCCGAAATCGCACAGGATCGTGACGATCCGATGACCGGGGCCCATCTGTTGCGCCAGACGAATCGCCCCGGCCACATTAATTCCGGTCGAGCCGCCCATGCACAAGCCTTCGGCGCGAAGTAAGTCATATATCACCGGCAGGGCTTCCTTATCCGGAATATTGAACGATTCATCGATTGGCGCACCGTCAAGATTGGCGGTAACGCGGCCCTGGCCGATACCCTCTGTGATCGAATCTCCTACAGCTTTCAGCTCACCGGTTTTGATCCAGCTGTGAATGGCCGAACCATCCGGATCAGCGCAGGCGGTAACAATATTATTGTTACGCTCCTTTAACGCCATCGATACGCCCGCAAGCGTGCCGCCGGTTCCGACCGAGCAGATAAAGCCATCGATTTTACCGCCAGTCTGGTCCCAAATTTCCGGGCCGGTTCCTTTGTAATGAGCGTTGCGATTGGCCACATTGTCAAATTGATTGGCCCAGATCGCGCCCGCCGGTTCCTTTGCATTAAGTTCTTCCGCCAAGCGACCGGAATATTTAACATAATTGTTTTCATCGCGGTACGGAACGGCAGGCACCTCAACTAGTTTCGCGCCGGTTAGCCGGATCATATCCTTCTTTTCCTGCGACTGTGTGTCAGGAATGACGATGACCGTACGGAACCCCAATGCATTGCCGACCAGCGCCAGGCCAATGCCAGTATTACCGGCCGTACCTTCCACGATGACGCCGCCAGGTTTCAGGCGCCCAGTATCGATAGCGTCGCGGATGATATAAAGTGCTGCCCGGTCCTTGACCGACTGGCCGGGGTTCATGAATTCCGCCTTGGCCAGAATGTCACAGCCCGTTGCGTCCGATGCCTTGCGCAGCCGGATAAGCGGGGTGTTGCCGATGGAATCGATCAGACCGTTTTTTATTTCCATTCTTCCATTATCCTCAGCAACACAGAATCAATCAAGGGGTGACGCAGGTGGATTTCCCGATTCCTGTACGATGCGCATACGGTTAAGCTCCAGCCATTGCAGGGCAAAAGCAAGCGTGACATTGCTGATCCGCCCCTCGGCAATGCCGCGTAACGCCACGTCGCGCTTCATCACGATGACGCGGATATCCTCGTCTTCGTGATCCAGCCCATGCACACCACCGACCCCCTTTATATCTGTGATTGCGCAGAAATAATGAATTTTCTCGGCGATGCAACCCGGGCTTTGGTAAAATGCGCCCATGGGAAAAAATTGTCCCAAATGGCATCCGGCCTCCTCGATGGCTTCGCGCCGGGCCACATCTTCGGGAACCTCACCAGGTTCAAAGCGGCCTGCAATGGCCTCGACCAGCCAGGCCCCTTGCGGGTTTATTGCCCCCTCATTGGCATAGGGGCCAGCCCGAAACTGTTCAATCAGCACGACGCAATCCCGTACCGGGTCATAGGGCAGTACAACGACCGCATCGCCTGAAATAAAGACTTCCCGCTGAACGGGTTGGGTCCATCCCCCGTCATGGCGGCGATGCCGGACACGGTAACGATCTACTGCGAAATATCCCGAAAATACCCGATCGCAGGATATTAGCTCGACATCCCCAGGCCCGAACAGTGCAGCGGAAAAACTATCGTCAGTCACAAATGTGCTGCCTTTACAGTAATATATCTGGATAAGATAAAGTAAAAAATTAGCATGATGCCCTGACCTTATCCACGCCTTACAAGTTTTGTGGATGCGAATTAATATCCCGTCACTATATTGGATTTTATGGGCAAATTGGTACCAGTAAAACCTGCCGACGGCTGCGCCTGGGTGACCGGGGCCAGTTCCGGCATTGGCAGGGCGGTTGCGGTTGCGCTGGCGCGGGATGGCTGGCGCGTTGCGGTCAGCGCGCGCGGGCGTGATGGCCTGGTATCGTTGATACAGGAAACGGCCGGGCTGAACGGCTCGGTTCATCCCTACCCGCTTGATGTGACGAACCCGCAGGATGTCGCCGAAACATATGCGGCGATCTGCCGCGACCTTGGCCCCGTGGCGCTGTCCATCCTCAATGCCGGAATTTATCTGCCGGTTGAGATCAGCGGACATGTTGACCCCGCGCCTTTCGCGCAGAGCATGCAGGTCAATTATATGGGCGTGGTGCACTGTCTGGCCCCCTTGCTGCCGGACCTGATCGTGCGCCGTCGGGGACATGTGGTGATCGTATCCTCGGTCACCGGCTATGGCGGATTGCCGCGCGCGGCGGCCTATGGGCCGACCAAGGCGGCGCTGATCAGTCTGGCGGAAAGCCTGAAGTTTGATCTGGATCGCGCCGGGATAGGTATCAGTGTGGTTTGCCCGGGATTTGTCGATACCCCCGCCACGGCGGACAATCCGTTTCCCATGCCGTTTCTGATATCAGCGGACATGGCCGCGCAGCGCATCCTTCAGGGCCTTCAGGAAGGCCGTTTTGAAATTACCTTTCCGCGCCGCTTTACCTACGGGTTGAAACTGCTAAACATGCTGCCCTACCGGCTATATTTCTTTTTGATAAAGCGTATTACGGGCTGGCGTTAAACCACACCGGGAACCGGAACCAGGATAATTTTATTGCCCTTCATTGCGATCGCCAGTCGGCCATGTTTCAGATCCAGCGCCGCCAGACCAAACATTTCCCGCCGCCAGCCATGCATGGCTGGCACATCGGCATTGTCATCCAGCGCAATGCGATCCAGATCGGAACTATTGGCGACCAGTTTGCTGGCCACGCCATCCTGTTCACATTTGATCTTCAGCAACACTTTCAGCAATTCAACGGTGCCGCCGGTCGATGGACCGGGCGCGTCACGCTCCGGCAGTGGCGGCAAGTCCGCCTCCGGAAGTTCTACACCCAGGCGAATCGCCGCCAGCAGGGAGGCGCCCAGCTTGCCATCCGCAAAGCCGGAGGTGACCGAGCGCATCTTGCCCATCTCGGCCAGCGTGTGCGGGGGATGCGCCGCGATTTCCAGGAGCGCCTCGTCCTTGATCACACGACCACGGGGCAGGTCACGCGCCTGCGCCTCGGTCTCGCGCCATGCGGCAATTTCGCGCAGTATGCCCAGGAAGCGGCGGTTGCCGCCGCGTGTCTTGATGCGCAGCCAGGCGTCGCGCGGCTCCGTCACATAGGTTTTGGGATCGGTAAGCGTGGCCATCTCTTCCGATAGCCAAGCCTCGCGCTGGTTTTTGTGTAATTCGCGCGCCAGCCATTCATACACGCCGCGCAGATGCGTAACATCCTGCATGGCATATTTCAACTGACGCTCGCTCAATGGCCGCACCGACCAGTCGCTAAAGCGCGAGCTTTTATCAATATGAACCCTGCTGATCTTGCGAACCAGCGTGTCATAGCCGACAGAATCACCAAAACCGCACACCATGGCCGCTACCTGTGTGTCAAACATGGGCCTGGGGATGACCCCGCCATCATGGTGGAAGATCTCCACATCCTGGCGCGCCGCATGAAACACCTTCAGCACTGCCGTATTGGCCATCAGATCATAGAGCGGCGACAGATCCATGCCCGGCGCCAGCGGGTCGATGATCAGCTCATCCTCCGGCCCGGCAATCTGCACAAGGCAAAGCTTTGGCCAGAAGGTCTTTTCCCGCAGAAATTCGGTATCGACGGTAATATAGGGGGCCTGGGCCAGCCGTGCGCAACAGGCCGTCAGTTCATGCGTGTCTGTGATTACTTTCATAAGCCTAGCTATACTGGATCAGGCCCGTTTCGTCGCGCAAAAACGGCCAGCACACTTGACAATTAGCGGGCTTGTGTGCGCTTCTCCCCCCGGTTTATGAGGAAAAAAGGCTATGCACCAATACCGCACCCATACCTGCAACGAATTACGCCCCGAACATGTTGGAAGCACCGTACGCCTGTCCGGTTGGGTGCACCGCAAGCGTGATCATGGCGGGTTGATATTTATCGATTTGCGTGACCATTATGGTTTGACCCAATGCGTACTGGATCCGTCATCCCCGGTCTTTGCAGCGGTCGAGCAGGTGCGCCCGGAATGGGTGGTTACCCTTACCGGAACTGTGGTCGCCCGTGGCGCCGACACCGTCAACGCCAATCTGCCGACAGGCGCGGTTGAGCTGGCCATCAAGGATTTTGCCCTGATCTCGCAGGCGCAGGAATTGCCGATGCCTGTATTTGGGGAACAGAATTACCCGGAAGAAATCCGTTTACGTAACCGCTTCCTGGATTTGCGCCGGGAAAAGCTGCACCGCAATATCATGCTGCGCAGCCGGGTGATCGCAAGTCTGCGCCGCCGCATGGAAGAGCAGGGCTTCACCGAATTCCAGACGCCGATCCTGACCGCAAGCAGCCCGGAAGGCGCACGCGACTTTCTGGTGCCCAGCCGCATGCATCCCGGACAGTTCTACGCACTTCCCCAGGCCCCGCAGCAATTCAAGCAATTGATCATGGTGGCGGGCTTTGACCGCTATTTCCAGATTGCGCCCTGCTTTCGCGATGAAGACGCCCGCGCCGACCGTTCGCCGGGCGAGTTCTATCAGCTCGATATTGAAATGTCATTTGTCACCCAGGAAGACATATTCGCCGCCGTAGAGCCGGTCTTGCACGGGGTGTTCGAGGAATTTGCCGATGGCCGCAATGTGCCGCCGCGTCCTTTTCCGCGCATCCCCTATTCCGAATCCATGCTGAAATATGGCAGCGACAAACCGGATTTGCGCAACCCGATTGAAATCTGCGATCTGACGGAATTTTTTGCGCTGGATGCGGTCACGTTTAACGCATTCAAGAAACCGATCGCTGCGGGCGGCGTGGTGCGTGCGATCCCCGCCCCTGGCGCTGCGGCGCAACCGCGCAGTTTCTTCGATAAGTTGAACGAATGGGCGCGCACCGATATGGGGGCGCCGGGGCTTGGCTATGTCATTCTGGAAGAAGAGGCGGGCGTGCTGGTGGGGCGTGGCCCCATCGCCAAGTTCATTCCTGGCGATATTCTGGCGCAGATGGCGGCGCGGGCCAAGGCCAAGGCTGGCGACGCCATCTTCTTTGCCTGCGACAAACCCAATCAGGCGGCGGCATTGGCCGGTGCGGCGCGCATGCGCATTGGCGAACAGTTGGAGATTTGCGAGAAGGATGTTTTCCGCTTTTGCTGGATTGTCGACTTTCCGATGTTCGAACTGGATGAAAAGACCGGCAAGATAGATTTTGCGCATAATCCGTTTTCCATGCCGCAGGGCGGGCTGGAAGCGCTGGACAGCGCCGATCCGCTTAACATCAAGGCTTATCAGTACGACATTGTCTGTAATGGCACGGAGCTATCCTCGGGCGCGGTGCGTAACCACCGCCCCGACATCATGTACAAGGCGTTCGCCATTGCAGGCTATGACACCGCCACAGTGGATAGCCGGTTTGGCGGCATGATTTCCGCCTTCAAATATGGCGCGCCACCGCATGGCGGCATTGCGCCGGGGGTGGACCGCATCGTGATGCTGCTAGCGGACGAACCGAATATCCGCGAGGTCATTCTGTTCCCGATGAACCAGCAGGCACAGGATTTGCTGATGAATGCACCCGCAGAAGTTTCCCCGGAACAGTTGCGCGAATTGCATATTCGCATTGCCCTGCCGCCCGCAGTGGAAAAGAAGAAAAATTAGTACTGCCCGGCATTGCCACACCGGGCATGGTTCCGTAGATTGATGAAAGGACTCTACTTCCGGGTGACTCAAACTTGGGGAGCAGGTCGATGTTCCGGTCTTATCGCCGGTCTTACCCAATGTTTCATGAAGCAGGGGAAATACAGGAACAGGCCGTCGCAAATAACGCCAGATGAGATATAGAGTTGGGGCTGTATAGTGTTACATGTAGCGCAAGATGTACATGTGGATGTTGCTATTTAATAGTATTATCTTGGGGGTTCTATGACTAAATTTATAGATTTAACGCTTATCGCCATTTTAACAGCGGCTATATTGGCATTCGCATGGGTAGGGTTTATCGCCGCCGACGATAGAGCTTCCTCAGAGGCAGCAATGCGCTGGCTTACAGATGGGTTCTATGTTGGTGACACAGTCTGGGCGCTGCGGCATCCACATGTTCTGGGCATTGCAGCGAGTTATGCACTATTTGGCTTTGGCGAGTTTCAGTTAATTTTGCCTGCAATCATCTATCTTTTGCTTATTCTCGTTGCCGTTTATGTTTTTTTGAACAGGTTTGCTGGACGCCGCGCCGCGTTGGCCGCTTGTGTGCTGCTTGTTTTGACGCCGCTAATGAATGCTCACGCTACAACGGCGTCAAATGATATCACAGAAGCTTTTTTTGTACTTCTGTCGATTTTCCTGTTTTGGTGGGCGAAGGAAAGCACCACGCCTCTTCGTATTTTGTTTTGTGCGGGGGTCGCCGTTGGTCTGGGCTGGGTAACCCGTGAAACCAGCGCCGGTCTCATACTCAGTTACGGCCTGATGTTTCTTGCCGGATCTCGCTATCTGCGACGGGACTATTTAGTCATGGCGGCCGGCGCTGTTTCTGTGGTTTCAGTTGAAATGGCCTATATGACGGTAATGACCGGCAATCCGTTTTACCGCTACGAGATTGATTTATTTAGGCAGGCAACCGGAGTAAAGGATCATGCATCTCAGGTCGTTAATAATGTGATATTGCCTGGTGTCGGCGAGGCGGTGTCCAGCGTCCCGGGTAATGTTTCTGCGCATTGGCTTGTGGATCCTTTCCTGAGCATTCTGTTTAACCAGGAATTCGGCCTTGTTTTTTGGGTTGCTGTGCCGATTGCCGTTTGGCTATGCTTTGCACAGAAGGTTGATCGCACACATCGGGATTTGGCCCGGTTTCTGTCTCTTGTTGCTGTGGTATGGTTCCTGGTGATTGCCTTTGGATTGAGCCTGCGCGAGATACCGCGGTATTTCATGGTGTCGGCCGTCATTGCGGTAATATTGACAGGGATATGGAGCGCCAATTACTGGGATGTCGTTTCACGAAAAGTTTTGATTGCCGTTGTTGGGGGTGTCATTATCGCCAACATTCTGGGTATTTACGTTGAAAACAGAAATTTTCTATACGGTGAAAGGGCGGTAGCCAAACTGATCGCAGAACGCGGTGAAACCGTTTATACGGATAAGAGAACCGCCACGCTGGCCATTACGCTGCTAAAACTCAAACATCTTCCCCCGGAAGCCGTGAGCAGCGACCCCCCGCCTCCAGGGGCCTTGTTTCTGTATAACCCAACGAATGTGGCGGCGGGCAAGGTGGATAAGGAGAAATATGATCCCGCTGCGTTCCGCCCCAGGCAGGACTGGACCCAGATCTGGCATGACGATCCAGGCCGGAAAATCAGCGGAATCATTCTTGAAAAGACGGGTCTGAAACAATTTATTCCGGAAAAAATTTACGCCAAACTCAACTATCCGAACATGCCGCTGAGCGCCTATCGCGTACCCGCCAGTGATACCAGCAAACCAGCTGATATGCATGGCGTTGAGTGAAAGATATTTTGATGAAGCGGATCGTACAAATTCCTTATCAGGAAATGCTTTAGGCCGACTGCCTAAATGTTATTTTTTGCCAAAGCCACCCGAATTGGGTCGAAATGTTTCGGTGAGTAAGGGCATATCTACATTTTTCTGCCCGGAACTCTTCAATATGTATATCGATATGTCGCCATCGCCTGCAGGATTGTCATGTGGCGATATTTTAATCCATAAATCCGGCCTGTTATCTATAAGCCAGGCAATATGCCTGTTATGCAGCCATTCCTGAGCCTTTTCGGACCTGTCCAGAACCACCATTGCGATGGAAAGCCGCTCTAATTCCGCCAGCACTTCTTCGGGGGATGCGAATTTCGGCATATAATCGACATTCATAAAGCCTTCTTCCTTACCCAATAATCGGGCTCCGCGTATTGTAATGGCGGTTGGGCGCGCCTGGTCCAATTGCGCCATTTGGGCAATAAAACTCGACTCGCGAGTGCCGTCAGAAGCAATCAGTACGGATGGATTATTAGGCAGAAGTGCGGGGTAAACTTTCTGCGCCGTTTGCGCCATCTGGTTTCCGGTTTGCGGTTCGACCGGGAATGACGACGCCAATATCATCACCAGAAGCGCGCCCACGGTCATTTCGGGAAATTTATTTCTCAGCCTTTCCGGCAATATCTGGCGGCGCCCAAACGCTTCAGAAATATAACGCCCGGTAACGATTGCACCCGCCCACACGATCATCAAGGCGGGTGTAAGCGCGGTTATCATGTATCGCTCTAATATATTTGCGGGCGTGATTATTTGGAAAACGATCACCGCCCAAAAAAGCGCAATAATGACTGACCAATGTGCAGCTTCTTCTGAATCGCGATGACTACGAATAAATCTTAGGCGGGATATTAAACCGGCAACAAAAAGCATAGCGCCCGGGATCGTGATGTTATTTACAATGATTTCCAGATAGCCAATCAATGAAACCAACGGATAAGCCATATCCCGCTCTGTGGCGCCGCCCGTTGATGTTTCCAAAGTGTACAGATACCACGGCAGCAGGGATATCGCGACGATCAGAGATGGTAGCCAGAAATATTTATTTCTTAATAACGAAAATTTTCCACTGATAAGAATTGCAAGAAGCACCATTATCGCGAGAAACAGCGCACTTAGTTTAATTGCCAGAGCCAACACTGCAAAGAGACTGAATAATATCGCCGGTCTCAAAGTTCCCTTGTGAATAAAGGCTACATAATTAATCGCAGCGGCTAATGAAAAAATCCCGATCGGAATATCAATTAAAAAACTTCCCGCCACGTTTATAAATGTTGGGAGTAATGCAACGGTTACAGCAATAAGAAGGCCAGCGATTACGCCAAGCACACGGGAAGACCAAACAAACGCCAACAGACAGTATATTGCGCCCAGTATGGCTGACAAAACCAGAGCCGCCTGGATGGTATCCGCAGTGATCAGCGCCCATAGGCTTGACAGAGCGTAAAAAGTCGGCGGGTTATTACCTATCCGGATGCTCGGATAGTGAATGAAATAGTCTACCGCGAATGCCACCGGGTTACCCGGAAATCCTGCCTTGATGTAATCATGGGCCATGAGCGTGGTGACGTAATGTCCATTCGCGTCAGACCGGAGTTCGGTTAAATAGGCATGCCCAAGATATTGTGTGGAAACTATTACCCCCAATAAAATAAAGAAGCAGGCGAAGAACGCCGTTCGTTGGATAATGTATTTTTGTGTGCTCATGACGCCCCGAAATTATTTGATGTTATCAGGCATGCCAGACTTTATATTAAATCCTACTTTAGGCCGTTTTGCCGATTCGTGAAGCCGCAAATGACACGAACAGTCCCGGACAGAAGCCGCGATAAATCAAAATTTAAATATGGGGTGATGTTTCAAACAGTTATAAACATTGCGGGGGTGGGATCGTCCGATTATCACCGCCCGATTATCATCGCTTGATTATCAATGTGAATTCTGCGCCAGTGATGGGAAATCAGCCAGATATGCGCAAAACCACTTTCGCTTATTCGTATCATATGGAGTGTCCGGCATCATGAAGCTGATTGTTCAGATCCCCTGTTACAACGAAGAAACCACGCTGCCGCAAACCGTGCGGGATATTCCGCGTCAGATTACCGGCATTGACAAGGTTGAAATTCTGATCATCGATGATGGCTCGACAGACCGCACGGTCGAGGTCGCCCGCGAGTTGGGCATTGAGCATATTGTCCGCAACAAACAGAACAAGGGGCTGGCCCGGACCTTCCGTGCCGGGCTTGAGGCATGCCTGACGTTTGGCGCAGATATTATCGTCAATACAGATGGCGATAATCAATATGCCGGCGCGGATATTCCCAAGCTGGTTGCGCCCATACTTGCAGGTCAGGCGGATATTGTCGTGGGTGATCGGCAGACGGACACTGTGGCCCACTTTTCCCCCCTGAAAAAGCTGCTTCAAAAGGTGGGAAGCAGCTTCGTGCGCCGCCTTTCGGAAACAGAGGTAACCGATGCAGTGAGCGGATTTCGCGCGTTCAGCCGGGAGGCGGCCATCAAGATGAATGTCGTGTCTTCTTACAGTTACACGATCGAAACCCTTATTCAGGCAGGCAAGAAACATTTGGCGGTGGTTTCTGTTCCCATTGGCACCAACGCCAAAACCCGGGAGTCGCGTCTGTTCAAAAGCATACCTGACTTTATCCAGCGGCAAGTGACGACGATCATCCGTATGTATGCGATGTATCAGCCATTGCGGGCTTTTTTCTATATTGGACTGATCACCAGCCTGATGGGTCTTATTCCCGTTGTCCGGTTTTTGTTTTTTTACGCCATTGGCGAGGGCGATGGACATTTACAGTCCATCATCCTTGGGGGCGTTTTTCTTACACTGGGTTTTATTTCATTTCTGGCGGCGCTTCTTGCCGATTTGATTGGACATAATCGCCAGTTGATTGAAATGACGCTGGAGCGTGTCAGGCGAATGGAGCTTGATAAAAAATCAAACATAAAAACCATCGAGTAGAGATAAACTTCCTACTTTGTGGACTGTAGCGTCTCCGGCTTAAACATTGCCGCCAGGCCGAACAGGAAAAAATCACCAAAAATCGTCACAATCCGCATACCCGCCGCAAGCATCAGGGCTTCCGCCTCACTGATGATGCCGCCAAGCAGCAGCACCAGCATCGCCTCGCGAACCCCAATACCGCCAGGGGCGCCGGGAGAAACATTCCCAATAAGCCAGGATGCGCTATAGGCGAATCCCATCGATGCAATAAGGTGCCAGGGCAACCCGCCAGTTAATGCAGCCTTTAGGCTCCAAAAAATCGTGCCCCCGGCCAGGAAAAAAAAAGTAAAGACCAACAAAGCCAGTAATGGATTGATGCTTCGCGAAAAATTATAGATGTGCGTGGCGCTCGCATAGCGCGCCAATAATGGGATGCGAACCGCATGCGCGCAAATCAACCACAGAATGGCAATACCGATAACGGCTGCGGCTAACAAGGCCAGTGGATTAATGCCAGGCCACAATTTGGATACTGGTGCAATATCTGACACGCATGCGAATAGAAGAATGGACAAGCCGGCGCCCAACGCCACTAATCCAGTTTCGATGAGAGACGAAATCCCTACGGTAGCCTGTGACCAGCCAAAGCTTTTCGCTATCATCTGGCGCCCGACAAAATGAAAAATATTTCCCGGAAGATATTTGGCAATGTTCGTGCGGCCATGAAATACCAGCACATGGGTAAAACTCGGATCTGGCGCGCCGAGCCCCTTGAGGATGATCTTTAGGGCGGCCACCGCAAAAAGTAATAAAACGCCATAGCTGATGCAAGCAATAGCCAGCGCGACGTAAAACGGCCACCCCAACTGAATTGCTGTCAAGTTGCTGAAGTTTGAATAAAAACGCTGGCCTAGAAATACGACACTCAGTGCCAACAGGGCGTATCCCGCCAGCCTAACCAACCGTCGCTTCATGAGAGGATATGATTACAAATGAATACCATCTACCCGCCCACTTGAACCTTGTTCGCCATCACGTCCAGGGATTTGATCTTCCGGGCAGGATTTCCCCCAACGATGCTGTTAGCGGCAACATTCTTGGTGACCACGCTGCCTGCGCCGATAATAGAATTGGCGCCAATTTCTTCTACCTGCGCCAGGATTGTCACGTTGGCGCCAATCCACGCGCCCTGCCGTATCACTAGGGGCGAAGTGCGCCTCTGCCACTGACCTTTCCGTTTTCCGGCTTCGTAAATATGCTCATGAGTCTCAATGAGAATATTCTGACTGAACCATACATCGTCCTCTATCGTCACACCGCCACTATAGTCGATCTCGATTGAATGGTTGAAATGCACTTCGTTACCAATCCGCAACTCGCCGGTGCGCACCATATGCGGGCGATTAAATGAAACATTTCTGAGAAAGGAACATCCCTTTCCTGTATTAAACAGGGAGTTGTACGTTATTTGCCTGATTGTCAGCAAAATTGGAATATCAAAAATCGCCGACCCCACAACCATCTGTATGCCGCGCAACAAATACTCGTGTAGGCGGTCCATTGGCGATCTCCATATATCGTTATCGAATCGAGTGAGTCCAGCCTATCTAAACTAGGCAGATTAACAGTTAGTGGCAGCTGTAAAATAACGCTCAGGTTCCAGCCACCGGTGTCCGTTTGGCCGTCTGCTGAAGTATTTTCACAACCTCTCTCGTACCATAAATGGCGAACCTGGGCCATGCACGTACATTGTAGGTCCGGGTTGCGCACATAAAACAGCCCGGATCATCGCACAGAAGCTCTCTTGGATTGCGCGCAAGAATTTTAAGGTCGACAGCATGGCAATCCCGTGCAGAACCAAGTGCTGAATAAGCGCCACAAACGTCCCCCGTGAACAAGACGCCCTCGCGAACATATTCGTCATACGCCTTCCAGAACCCCTTGGAACATCCCGGAACATCCTTACGGCTAAACCACTGCCGCTCACCTGCATTGTTTAAAAAATAGGCGCCCGCAAGACCTGACAATAGAGTCCTGGTCGAAAGCCCCAAATCCTCCTGGGCCAAATGAACAGTTGAAAACCCAGGGCTCGCCGCGACGCAACCCACAATCAGCATCTTGCCATTTAATTCAATTATTTTTTTCACCGGATGAAAGCTGAGCGTTTTCTCGTCATGACCGGCGATGATTTCTTCCGCGCGCGCGCCGGTAGCGACAAACGAGCTTGTCGGATGTTGGCTGCGCTGGGAGTCCGGCATATCGACCATCATCTGGGTAAATGCTCCGCTTGTGGTCCTGGCGGAACGGTCAAATGTATAGTCATCAGGCTTGTGCCAGATCGGATCCTGGCGCGTAAAAGACAGCCCAACGATTGTTCCATCTTTTCCCACAACGTTTTTCACGGCTTCGTAAAGAAACCGAGCAGGACTACCCAGACTGCGATCAATCTTGAGGGCCTTTGCTGCGGCCCGAACGAGAACTGTATCGCCTTTTTCCAGCCCTAATAAATGCAGGTCCTGTGAAATCCTTTCAACAGGGTTCATGGTACCTCCTTTATACACCGTGTAATATCTACCACGACGCCCCTGATATCCTATTTTAGAGGACGCCGGATTAAGAAAGATTTATGCTGTGTAATGTAGCCAGTTGCCTGTAGTCTGATGGGGTTAATAGCACCTCTCCTATGATCATCGAGTCGTTTCCCCGTTACATGTTGTTAAGCTGTGCATTTTTTCAAACTGAGCCACTGATATCAAGTGATAAGAGTTTTCGAGGTGTTACGCATGTAAGTTTCTGCAGGTCTTTATTTTACCAATATATCCTTGTATTTTGGTTAATTAGTTTCACCTGCTTTCAAACCCAATTCTTTATTAAGGTCTTTTGCTTAGAAATCTGTCATAACCCCGCTAGCCTTTAAGGTGTCCAGCAATGTTCATGCCGCCGCAACCGCGTTTCCGCTTCTATCACTCTGGCGCTAATTATGTTTCAGCTGCCCGCGATTTACTTTTGGGAAATTTGCTGAAAGGCAATTCTGTCGCCGAGGTGGAGCAGCGCGCCGCAAAATTTACAGGCGTTGATCATGCCATCGCCATGCCGCAGGGGCGGGTGGGCATCTATATGCTGCTGTCCGCACTGTTAAAGCCGGGGCAGAAGGTGATCATGTCGCCCTATACGCTGTATGATGTCGTGAATATGGTAATCTGCGCGGGTGGCGTGCCGGTGTTTGCGGATTTGGAAACGGATAGCTGCAACATATCCGCAGATGAAGTGGAACGCCTGATTGATGCGCAAACCGGCGCGGTGATGGTGACCCATCTGCATGGGCTGATTTGCGATATTGAACGCATTTCCGCAATTTGCAAATCACGCGGTGTGCCGTTGCTCGAAGATGCCTGTCAGGCGTTTGGCGCGCAACTGGGGGGCCGCCGTGCGGGCAGTTTCGGCGATGCGGGGTTTTTCAGCTTTGGCCGGGCCAAAAACATCAATGCGTTTTACGGTGGGATGGTGGTTACCAGCCGGCGTGACCTGAACGATGCTGTCCGGGCCAAAATGTCATCACTTCCATTTGTCGATTTCAGTATATTAATGAAGCGGATCGCCCATTGCCTGGTTGGCGATATTCTGACATCTCCGCCTGTATTCTCCCTCTTCACTTTCTGGCTGTTTCGTTATGGCGCCTTGCATGATGTAAATTCGGTCAACAAACAGTTCGATACAGAAGACAATCCGGTGCGCAGAGAAACGATGCCTTCCGCGTATGCTGTAAATATTACGCCGATGCAGGCGCGGCTGATTGATGATCAAATTGACGAGGTGGATTCAAATACACGCAAGCGGCTGGCAATCGCCAAAATCTATCATGAAGGCCTGAAGGATATTCCGGGAATCCGTTTGCCGCCGATGCGTGACGACGGCTCGCATATTTATCTGTCTTTCCCGGTGCAGGTCGAAAATCGTCTGGCGGTGGTGAAATATCTTATGCAGCACGGTAGGGATTGCGTTATTCAGCACATTCGCAACACGGCTGAAATGGATTGTTTTAGCGATTTCGCGCGTGACTGCCCGCAGGCAAAGCGGACGGCGGAGCAGGTTTTGCTGCTGCCAACCTATCCCGGCTATAAACCAAGCGAGGCGGAAAAAAACATTGCGGTGCTACGGCGCTATTTCCATACGGGAAATCAATACTGAAGTGCGCGATGCGCTATCCGGCACGCATTGGCCATAATTGTAAAAGTAAGCGAGGGGGCGGGGGCGTTGGTGAAACCAGCGGAATCGCAGATATATGCGCCCGGCAGAAACGCCCCATTGACGCCGATTGGCCCTTCGCCCAGGGGAAGCGAGCCTGCGTAATGCGAACTGGTGGCGTGGCGGATTTTGGCAAGCGGCGGGATAAAAAACCCTTTTCTTCCGATTGTCTTTCGTATGCTGCGCCACAAGCCGGGCACTTCAGTTAGCGCCTTCGGCCGCCGCGTCAGAGATAGCGCAAGCTGATCAGATTCCAAAAGCTTCAAGGCATATTGTTGGGAATAGTCTCCGTGTAAAAAGACCCGCCCCCAAAGAACCCGCCGCCGCAACAAATTTCCAATAGGCTGAAACAAAGGCCAAAACCAGACCGGAAAATAGTACCGCCATAAAAAATCTATTGAGGGGTACACCTGTATCATCGCCACGCGACCATCCATATGCCCGGGAATGCAGTACGCCAATAAATTCGTCATTGCGAAATGCTGGTCATCTTGCGGCTGTTTCAGGGGCAACCCTGTATAGATGATGGGAAATGTATAAACGCTGTTATCAGTGACAAGCGGTCCCGATCTGAGACCCAGGCTGCGCATCACGATCTCTGTGCTTCCTATGCACCCGGCGCAGGTAAAGACCCTGTCAAATGGCCCATGCTCCTGCTCGCCAGATTCGGTTTTCACTTTCAGCCGCAGTGGATTTGAATGCACAGCCAACACGGTTCCGCGTATGAATGATTGAATTAGGCCCGACCGCGCATATCGCTCAATATCACGCCGTGCGCTGTAGATTGAATCAGACGAACAACCTGTCATGCAGGCGCCAGAATATATGCATCGGTTTGATCGATCCTTTCGCGTTTCCAGCGCCAGGCGACCGGTCCCTGCCGCGACGCGAAAGGGCATTGCAGCGGCCGGATCATTTATTGCGTTTTGCAACTTGTCGAACACTGGAGGCCGCGTAATGGGGGGCCGGTTCACAAAATCATTGCCTAAATATGTTCCAAGCGGATCGTACCCGCCACTGATTCCTATCATTTCCGCGATCCGGCTGTAATAGGGCGACAGATCTGCGGCCTTGATTGGCCAGCCATGTAAATCATCATCGGTGAAAGGTAAGGATGAGGCCCCCCAGAAATTCGTCAAGCCGCCCCGCATTTCACTTTCCCAGACATTCCCCCAATCTGGTATCCGGCGTTTTGCTGGCTCCAACCCAAAATTGGTCTTTGGCGGTGGAAATTTCAGGCCAATGGTCCGCCGCATATGCCGGTATAAATCGCGGTGATAGGCACTGCTCCGATGGGCCGGTTCCTGATCCGTAAAGAAGGGCCCGGTTGGGTCTTCAGCCTGATCAAAAACTGTTACCTCTGCTTGCGGGCGCCATTCCTCAATGGCCCGTAATACTCCCACCGCAGCAGCCCCGCTTCCGATTATGGCAATCTTCAATGTCATTCTCTGTTTGTTATTCATGCGGGAAGATCTTGTGACGCTCGCCGCTTCCAGAGCCATTTTACATATTAGGATTGAACCCCTTGCTTCAATCAAAACGGGAATGGCTCCAACGAACAATTATTATCATAACGAAATAGAAATGGATAAGTGATTAGCGCCGAAGGGTGCGGCTGGGGATAAGGCCTGGGGGACCAGGCCCATCCACGTCAATTGCCGGGGGCTGCGAAGTGGCGGTCACCAAATCGCGGGTGGACTGGCCAAGCCGCGCGCACAGAATCAGCGACAGGTTAAACAATACGCGCGCCGCGATGGCGGGCATCTTTTCCATGATGCGGCGCACGAGTTCCTGGCTTAGCACCAGCAACTCGGCATCCTGTGTTGTGACCACATCCGCGGTTCGCGGTACTTCTGACAGATAGGCCAGTTCGCCGAAAATGTCTCCGCGTTTGAGGCGCGCTACTTCGGCCTTATCCGGGCCTGCCAGAACCCGGACTTCGCCCGATAAAATGACAAACATTTCCCGGCCCATCTGGCCGGCCTTCACGATAGGCATGTTTGTCCGGCAATGCAGAACCGATCCGGCGCGAATAAAAGACATAGCCTCGGGGTAGCTTAAGCCCTCCAGCAGCGGGATACCCGCAGTTGGCGATTGATTTAACTTGCGGGCCAGGAAATGCCAGAACTCATCATCCGCCATCGCGGCTTCAACCGGGGCATGTGCGTAATCGGGAAAAGTGCGCGAGAACCAGTTGCCTGTCTCGGTTGGATTTACCATCCCCCGGGCGATCTGAAGCAGCGGAGAGTTAACCCGCCCAAGATGCTGAAAATCTTCTGTCACCATCACCAGTGGCACCTGATAGCCAAGCACTTCATCCATGAAATTTTCACGAAACCGGCGATAGCCGAGACGTTGATACAGTGGCAACAGTGCGGGCGCGCATTGGGTGAAATCAAAACGGCTGCCATTCTGGCGGGCAATTTTATAGACGGCGCTTAACGCCAGTGACGCGGCCCTGCTGTTGGTCCATTTAGGGCTAATCACCAATTGGCCGCTAAGCGAAAGCGCGTCGATACTGAATTCCCGGAACGGACCAAAGCCGTCAAGCTGGGTAATCTCGGAAAGATTGTTGTCGGCCAGCCCGGTATTCAGGCGCGCGGTTGCAACAATTTCATGGGCGCCAGACTGGGCGACATAGATTTGCTTGCCCGATGCATCCAGCGGATCGCACACCCGTTTGGCGCGATGGTCTGCATAAGGGGGTTCGTCGCCAAATTCCTCGACCTTCACCCTGTAGCGGAAACGGTAAATCCTTTGGCGCTCCTCCTCGTCGCGCGCGACGAAGGCCTGAAGTCCCGAATTTTGGGGCGTCCCATCCTGCATCGGTAAAGACTGAATGAACAAGATGAATACCGGGTTAAAAGTGCATAAAAAAGAGGGGGCCGCAAAACCAGTATCCTGGCGCGGCCCCAGTTTTCAGCAGGGAAGACTCCGATGACTATTCGGAGGTACGCAACGCAACTAACTGGCGATATTCCCTAATTTCTTACAAACCATTCCTTCACGAGCAGCCGCTGGTGGCGCCGCAGGTGTTGCACTTCATGCAGGTGCCATTACGCACCAGTGTGAAATTGCCGCACTCGCCACAGCTTTCGCCCTCATATCCCTTGACCCGCGCTTCCATCAGCAGGCTGGTTTGTGTCGTGCTGCCCCCGCTGCTTACGGACGTGCTCATGGCGAAGCTTTCGGTTGTGATCATGGGGCCCGTGCCGGTGCGCATTTCGCTTAGCAGGCTGGCCGCGGCTTCTTCCTGCTCAACAATCGCTGGCCGCTCGGCACCGCCGGGCAGTACGACAAGACGGCTGCGCACAAAGCCGGTGCTGGTAACTTTCTGCACCTGGCCGGTCACTTCTTCGATGCCTGATCCCATCGCATCAAAGCGGTATTCGTTGGGTTCCACATGCGCCAGATCGCCGCGACCCAGATAAGAGATCGCCAGTTCCCGGAACACATAATCGACAATCGATGTGGCGCTTTTGATCACATCATTGCCCTGTACCATGCCCGCCGGTTCAAAGCGGGTGAAGGTAAATGCGTCGACAAATTCTTCCAGTGGCACGCCATATTGCAGGCCGATGGAAATGGCGATGGCGTAATTGTTCATCAGGCTTCGGAACGCGGCGCCTTCCTTGTGCATGTCGATGAAGATTTCACCCAGCTTGCCATCTTCATATTCGCCGGTGCGCAGATAGACCTTGTGTCCGCCGACGGTCGCCTTTTGTGTATAGCCCTTGCGGCGATGCGGCAAACGGCGGCGTTCTGCGTTCTTCTTTTCGATCTCCATGGTGCGGTTGGCCAGTTGTTCTGCGACAAGCTGCGCACGCATGGCGGCTGGCGCCTCAATAACGGATTGCGCCGTTTCCTGGGCGACAGAGGCGTCATTATCCAGAATTTGGGCATTCAGCGGCTGGCTCAGTTTGGAGCCGTCGCGATATAGCGCGTTGGCCTTGATGCCCAGACGCCAGGATTTCATATAGGCGCCGGAACATTCCGCAATGGTGGCGTCATTAGGCATATTGATGGTCTTGGAGATGGCGCCGGAAATAAACGGCTGGCAGGCCGCCATCATTTCGATATGGCTATCCACACTCAGATAGCGCTTGCCGATGCGCCCGCATGGATTGGCGCAGTCAAACACCGGCAGATGTTCGTCTTTGAGACCCGGCGCGCCTTCCAGCGTCATGGTGCCGCAGCAATACAGGTTTGCGGCATCCATATCGGCCTGGGTGAAGCCCAGCGCTGTCAGTAGATTGAAGTTCATGTCTTCCAGTTGTTCCAGGGAAAGCCCCAGAACGCCGGTGCAGAAATCCTCGCCTAGCGACCATTTGTTAAAGACGAACTTGATGTCAAAAGCAGACGCCAGCCCGGCCTCGATGGCTTCCAGTTGCACGTCGCCAAACCCGCGCGCGCGCAGCGTATCGTGATTGATCCCGGGTGCCCCGTTCAATGTGCCACGGCCAACGGCATAATCGATAATGGCGTCAATTTCGGCTTGCGTATAGCCCAGCACCTGCAATGCGGGCGGTACGGTCTGGTTGATGATCTTGAAATATCCGCCGCCCGCCAGTTTCTTGAATTTCACCAGGGCGAAATCCGGCTCTATCCCGGTGGTGTCGCAATCCATGACCAGGCCGATGGTGCCGGTTGGTGCAATCACGCTGGCCTGCGCATTGCGATAGCCATGCACCTTGCCCAATATCACGGCGCGGTCCCAGGCCGCCCGTGCGGCGGCGATCAGCGCCGTGTCGGGGCAACTGGCGGCGTCCAGCGGCACAGGCAGGGTCTGCAATTCTTCATAGCCGCAGGTTTCACCATGCGCCGCGCGTTGATGATTGCGCATCACCCGCAGCATCGCATCCGCATTTTTCTCATACCCAGGAAAGGCGCCAAGCTCGCGCGCCATCAAGGCCGAGGTTTCATAGGAAACGCCGGTCATCAGCGCGGAAATTCCCCCGGCAATGGCGCGCCCCTCAGCGCTGTCATAGCCAAGCCCCATGCCCATCAGCAACCCGCCAAGATTGGCAAATCCAAGCCCAAGGGTGCGATATTTATAGGACAGTTCGGCGATTTTCTGCGATGGGAACTGCGCCATCATCACGGAAATTTCCAACACGATGGTCCATAGCGACGCCGCATGCGAAAAGCCCGCCACATCAAACGCGCCAGCGCCATCCTGGAAACGCATCAGATTGAGCGAGGCCAGATTGCAGGCGGTGTCGTCCAGGAACATATATTCCGAGCATGGATTGGAAGCGCGGATCGGTCCGCTTTTGGGGCAGGTATGCCAGTCATTGATGGTGGTGTGGAACTGCAACCCCGGATCGGCGGACGCCCACGCGGCCTCGCCAATGCGATCCCACAGCTTGCGCGCGGGCAGGGTTTTGGTCACAACGCCATCGGTACGCCGGGTCAGGGACCATTCCCCATCTTCTTCAACTGCTTTCAGAAACGCGTCTGTTACCCGTACGGAATTATTGGAGTTTTGTCCCGAGACAGTCAGATAGGCTTCGGAATCCCAGTCGGTGTCAAAGGTTGGGAAATCAATTCGCTTATGGCCCTGACGGGCAAACTGAATCGAACGCTGAATATAATTTTCGGGCACCATCATGGCGCGGGCGTTGCGGATTTCCTGACGCAATGCGGGGTTCTTTTTGGGATCAAAACATTCATCCCCGTCGCTGCTGCAATTGACGCAGGCGCGGATAATGGCGTTCAGATGCTTGTCCAGTAATTTGGAACCGGAAACCAGCGCCGCGACTTTTTGCTCTTCGAGCATTTTCCAGTCGATGAAGGTCTCAATGTCCGGGTGATCCACATCCACGATCACCATTTTCGCGGCGCGCCGTGTGGTGCCGCCGGATTTGATGGCGCCCGCAGCGCGGTCGCCGATGCGCAAAAAGCTCATCAGGCCGGATGATTTTCCGCCACCCGAAAGCGATTCGTTCTCGCCGCGCAGGGCTGAAAAGTTGGAACCCGTGCCCGAACCATATTTGAACAGGCGCGCCTCACGCACCCACAGATCCATAATGCCGCCTTCATTCACCAGATCGTCACTGACGCTCTGAATGAAACAGGCATGGGGTTGCGGGCGCTCATAGGCGCTGAGCGAGCGCTGCACCTCGCCGGTGGTGTGATCCACATAGAAATGGCCTTGCGCCGGTCCATCAATGCCATAGGCCCAATGGAGGCCGGTGTTGAACCATTGCGGGCTATTGGGCGCGCACATCTGGCTGGCCAGCATATAGCGATGCTCATCATAAAAGGCGCGTGCATCGTCCTGCCCATCGAAATAGCCGCCCTTCCAGCCCCAATAGGTCCACGCGCCCGCCAGACGGTCAAATACCTGTGTTGCCTGCCTTTCGGGGCCAAAGCGCTTGGTCGGGTCGATGTGCTCCATTACGGTGTCGTCTGCGGTGTGGCGCCATAACCAGGCCGGCACATCGGCTTCCTCGACAGGACGAAGCTCAACAGGAACCCCGGCTTTACGGAAATATTTTTGCGCCAGAACGTCACAGGCCACCTGGCTCCAACTGGCCGGGACGCGGATATCTTCCAAACGGAATACAATCGATCCGTCGGGATTACGGATCTCGCTATTCGCTGTGCGGAACGCGATGCTATCGTAGGGTGACTTGCCTTCGACCGTGTAGTGACGCTTGACGCGCATATTATCTGCCCCGACTTACTATCTATGTTTACGTTGGTCTGGATCGGGTGGTGATGTCGACGAAACAAAAGCTGGAAATTGTCCTCCCGCTGCTTTGGTCTCAATACTACATCTGGTGTCCCACTCCCCAGGGACCACCAAGACTAGGGGATAGGAAAAAATGCGCAACAACATTTTGTGGATAAAAAATGAATTTCCACAAGATAATAGGCTGTGCATAACTTTTACTTTAATTACCAATATGAAAAAATATAAAATTAAATCAGATAGTTATGTATAAAACTGAATGTAAAAACTGATCGGATCGGCGATGTAAAAATAATTTCTGTCCGGTCCCCAAAATAATAATGATGCAGCACCGGGCTGGACGATGGACACAGCGGGTGTCATATTCGCGTCGAATTACGCTATTATTCGGGAGCTGGATCGTTACTGATTGAATCGCAACACCCCCTTCGTCATTGCGAACGAAGTGAAGCAATCCAGGAGTCACACGCGCAAGCCTGCGATTTTGGCCACTGGATCGCCATGCCGTTTACGCGGCTCGCAATGATGGTGGAGGGGGCCGTTGCGATTAAAAGGAATCCCGCTCCTGCTATCACCTGAGAGGAATGTAATGCGCCTGCTAATCAAACAGCTTTTTACCTGGTGGGATGGGCAGAGCGCGGGAACGCGGCTGTGGACCTGGCGCAAGGGGGTGCGGGTCGGCACCGATTCTCAGGGCAACATCTATTACCGCGAACGCAAGCGGGACCGCCGCTGGGTGATCTATAACGGCGAGGTGGACGCCTCCCGCATACCGCCGGAATGGCATGGCTGGCTGCACCATACGGTGGATGAATTGCCCGGCGAATCAACACACAGGCGCAAGAAGTACGAGAAGCCCCATCTGTCGAATCAAACGGGCACGCCAAATGCCTACCGTCCCATGGGCAGCATCCTGAAGGGCGCCGGCAACCCAAAAGCTGCGGGCGCCTATGAAGCCTGGAAACCGGAAGCATAATCATGGGTGGAAATATTGTTGAAACATTGATCGGCGCTGCGGTACTGGCGGTTGCGGGCATCTTTCTGGCTTTTGGCTATTCGACCAGTAGTATCAACAGCGATGGCGGCTTCAGACTTATTGCCAAATTTGACCGGGTTGACGGGCTGACGACGGGTAGCGATGTGCGCATGTCGGGTATCAAAATAGGCACAGTGGTCGATCAGCGGCTTGATCCGGCAACCTATCAGGCCGTGATCGAGATGGATATTGACCGGAAGGTGCAACTGCCCGATGATTCGTCAGTCAAGATCACCAGCGAGGGGTTGCTCGGCGCCACCTATATGTCGCTGGAAGCGGGCGGCAGCGAAGATCTTCTGGAAAACGGCGGCGAGATTCGCTTTACCCAGGGCTCCATTGATATCATGAGCCTGATTGGCCAGGCCATATTCTCGGCAACCGGTAAGACCGAAGAGAAAAAATGACAGCATCCGACGCACCGGCTTGCGCCGCCAGCCAGCAATGGCAAGCGGAATCCTATGCGCGCAACGCCCGGTTTGTGGCCGATCTGGCGCGGCCCGTAGTTGATCTGCTCAACCCCAGGCCCGGAGAGGAGATACTTGATCTCGGCTGCGGGGATGGGGCGCTGAGCCTCACCATTGCAGCCAGCGGCGCAATCATTACAGGCATAGACCCCAGCCCCTCTCTTGTGGCGGCGGCGCGCGCTGCGGGCCTTTCCGCCGTGCGGGGCGATGCGACGTCGCTGCCTTTCACAAACTGTTTTGATGCGGTTTTCACCAATGCAGTGTTGCACTGGATATCGAAACCCGATGCGGTGATTGGTTCTGTCGCAAAGGCATTGCGCCCCAGCGGGCGCTTTGTGGGGGAGTTTGGCGGGCATGGCAATGTGGCGGCCATCGTGGTGGCCCTGCGCGCCACGGCCCGCAGACATGGTCTGGATGAAAGCCAGGTTTCGCCGTGGTTTTACCCGACGCCTGCGGAATATGCGGACAGGCTGACGCGCGGTGGATTTCACGTTGACACGATCGAATTAATACCCCGCCCTACGCCGCTGCCAACCGGCATTGAGGGCTGGCTGGATACGTTCCGGGCGCCATTTTTTCAATCATTACCCGGCGAAAAGCGTGCTGCGGTTCGTCAGGAAATTATCGACCTGCTGGCGCCGTCCTTGCGTGATTCACAGGGCAACTGGACGGCGGATTATGTCCGGCTGCGGTTTGCGGCGCATCTGGTGGCCTAGAGTATCCGTTTCAGCTTGACGCCAACCGCGTCATTGCGAGCGAAGCGTGGCAATCCAGAGTCTCACGGAAAAGCCTGTGTTTGGGATTCTGGATTGCCACGCTTCGCTCGCAATGACGTTGCTTGGTGTGCCGAATAAAATAATTTCGGAGAGACTTGGTCATGAAACTAAAATTACTTCTTATGGCGTCTGTTTTGTTGTGCCCTGCTTCTGGCCGGGCGCAAGTGATTATTCCCCCGGACTCCACGCCTGAAACGCTGGAAGTGCCCAGTCTGGAAGAGGAACTTGGCGGCGTTGCGCCATGGTCACAGGTTCCACCAACGGGCGCGCAACCGGCGGTGGCTGAAACCGAAGAAGAACGGCGGGCCAAGACCGTGCGTCTGAACGGACTGGACAAGATCACTGGGCGGATCATGTCCTTTGATGCGCCGGTGGATGCGCCAACCCTGTTTGGCGCGTTGCAGATTACAGCCCGCACCTGCCACAAACGCCCGCCCGAAGAAACGCCCGAAACCAGCGCCTATCTGGAGATCGCCGATTTTGGCGCCGCGGCGGCTGCCAGCAGCGGCAAGGCCAGGGGACAACCTATATTTTCGGGCTGGATGTTTGCGTCAAGTCCCGCACTTTCGGCGCTGGAACACCCAATTTACGATGTCTGGGTGATTGATTGCAGAACATGAGCGCCGCTACAGGGGGCGGGCATGGCATAAAAATCGCCACTGCTGTTGATGGCCCGGCGCAATAACTGCTGATAGCGGATGCGCGGAATTTCGACGCCCCCGAAACTGCCCAGATGCGGTGTCAGGAATTGGGTATCCAGCAGTTGAAAGCCGCCCGCGCACAGGCGGCCCGCAAGATGCGTCAGGGCGACTTTGCTGGCGTCGCGCACAAGGCTGAACATGCTTTCGCCAAAAAATGCCGCCCCGATTTGCACGCCGTAAACACCGCCGACAAGCTGCTCGTCTATCCAGCATTCAACGCAATGGGCATGGCCCTGTTCGAACAGGGCAGTGTAGAGGCGGATGATCTGTTCATTGATCCAGCTATCTTCATGCCCTGGCCGTGGCGCCGCACACGCACGCATGACCTGTTCGAAAGCGGTATCGACGCGCACCACAAAATGGTCCGCGCGTATGGTGCGGGCCAGTCTGCGCGATACATGAAATCTGTCCAGCGGCAAAATGCCGCGCATTTCAGGATCAAGCCAGAACAGCTCCGGATCGTCCCGGCTTTCAGCCATGGGAAAATATCCGTGAGCATAGGCGCGCAGCAGCAGTTCCGGCGTCAGTTCAGGCATTTAACACATGATCTTCTCAGCGGTTAGCGAGACGGGTCTCAAGCCAGTGAATATCATATTCGCCATTTATAAAATCCGGCTCCTCCAGCAGGGCGCGATGCAAATCCAGTGTCGTTTCGACGCCATCAATGACGAACTCGTCCAGCGCGCGGCCCAGACGCATCAGGCATTCATGCCGGTCGCGACCATGCACGATCAGCTTGCCGATCATGCTGTCATAATAAGGCGGTATCCGATAGCCCGCATAGGCGGCGGAATCGACGCGCACGCCAAGTCCGCCAGGCACATGGAAATTCTTTATGGCGCCAGGACTGGGGACAAAGGTTCTGGGGTGTTCGGCATTGATTCGGCATTCAATGGCGTGGCCACGCAGAACAACATCTTCCTGTTTGAAACCAAGCGGCATTCCGCTGGCGACACGAATTTGCTCGCGCACCAGATCGATGCCGGTCACCATCTCGGTCACGGGGTGTTCAACCTGTAGACGGGTGTTCATTTCGATAAAATAAAATGCGCCGTTCTCGTACAGAAATTCAATCGTACCTGCGCCCAGATAGCCAATTTTCTCCATGGCCTTTGTCACGATGCGGCCGATCTCGCGGCGTGCGGCGTCGTTCAGTGCAGGCGATGGCGACTCTTCAAGAACTTTTTGATGCCGCCGTTGCAGCGAGCAGTCACGTTCGCCCAGATGCACTACATTGCCGTGCGAATCCGCCATGATCTGAATTTCAATATGGCGTGGATGGCCCAGATATTTTTCCAGATACATGGCGTCATCGCCAAAGGCTGCACGCGCCTCGTTACGCGCAGTGGCCAGCGCCTCCGCCAGCATGCCTGCATCTGTGGCCACCTTCATGCCGCGCCCGCCGCCACCCGCGGCCGCCTTGCATAGAACCGGATAGCCGATCCTGGCGGCAATTTCCGCTGCATCGCTATCGTTTACAGCGCCGGGGGAACCAGGCACCACCGGAATTCCAGCGGCAATCATGGCCTGCTTGGCGGCGATCTTGTCGCCCATGGTGCGAATATGTTCCGTGCGCGGCCCCACAAACGTAATCTTGTGCGCCGCCAGTATTTCGGCAAAATTCGCATTTTCGGAAAGAAAGCCATAGCCGGGATGCACGGCGTCCGCGCCGGTAATTTCACACGCGGTAACGATGGCTGGAATATTGAGATAGGACTTTGCAGCGGCGGGCGGACCAATGCACACGCTTTCATCGGCCAGCCGCACATGCATGGCCTCCGAATCCGCCGTCGAGTGCACCGCGACCGTCGCAATCCCCATCTCCTTGCAGGCACGATGGATACGCAATGCAATTTCGCCGCGATTGGCGATCAGTAATTTTTTGATCATGTGCTGGCCCAAACTATTTTTAGCCTGCGTGTCATTCAATGATAACCAGGGGTTCGCCGAATTCCACCGGCTGTCCATCCTTGACCAGAATCCGCGCCACCTTGCCGGATTTCGGCGCGGCAATCGGGTTCATGGTTTTCATGGCCTCGACAATGAACAGCGTCTGGCCGGTTTCCACTGCATCGCCTACCGCAATGAAGGGGGTGGCCCCCGGTTCCGGCGCCAGATAGACCGTGCCAACCATGGGTGATGTGACGGCGCCGGGGTGCGCGCCCAGGCTTTCCGCAATTACAGGCTGGGCTGCATGGGATATCGCCGGTGCGGCATACTGTACCGGCACTGCGGCGCCGGGCTGACGCGCCACGCGCACCCGCAATCCTTCATGCTCGATTTCGATTTCGGTCAGTCTGGTTTCATCGAGAAGCTCCGCAAGTGCGCGGATCATGTCCCGGTCGATTTTATTTTTGTTCATGCTTTTTTCCGTTAACTCAGGACGTCTGCGAGCGCGTCCAGCGCCAATATATATCCCCGCGCGCCAAAGCCGCAAATCAGGCCCAATGCCGCAGGGGTAATGTAGGAGTGATGACGAAATGTCTCGCGCTGAAACAGATTCGATAGATGCACCTCAACAATGGGTTTGTCGACGGCGCGCAAGGCGTCCAGGATTGCAACCGATGTATGGGTATAGGCCCCGGCATTGATGATGATGGCATCGGCATTATTGCGCGCCCATTGAATCCAGTCCACCAGTTCGCCTTCATGGTTTGACTGACGAAAATCCAGTTGCCAGCCATGCGCCGCTGCAGACTTGTTCATCAGCAGATGAATATCGTCAAGGGTCGTCGTGCCATAAATCTCTGGCTCGCGCGTACCAAGCAGGTTCAAGTTCGGGCCGTTAAGCACAAGAATCAGCGCCGGCATGGGGTCTCCCAAATCATTTGTCCCCGCTTTGTAGCCTGACCGGGCCCGTCTGGGAAGTGCCTCGCAATTATGACAGGGCGGCGGCTATTTTGTCGGCAAACGGCTGCAGGACCGATTTATCGACCATATTGCGCGCATGCAGGGCAAGTTCATCGCCCGTATGGCGGGGAATGACATGGAAATGAACATGGAACACGGTCTGTCCCGCCGCACTGCCATTAAACTGGTACAGGCCAACGCCGTCCGGCTTCAGCGCGGTTCTGACGGCCTGGGCGATGCGATGGGTGGCACGAATCAGAATGGCGGCCTCATCGGCGCTGATCTCATGGATATTGGCCGCATGGCGCTTTGGGATGATCAGGCAATGGCCGGGCGATTGCGGCATCACATCCATGAAGGACAGGGTGTCCTGATCTTCATGCACTTTTACCGCGCCCATCTCGCCGCGCAGAATCTTGCAAAATATACAGTTGGGATCGCTGCTCATTCTTCTTGCTCCTCCTCGGTATTTTTCCGGAACGGGGAATGCCCGGTCAGCATATGCGAATCCGAAATGACATGCGCGCGTTCCTGCGCCAGAAAATGACGTATCGCGTCGCGCAGGCGCGGGTCTTTAATCCAGTGGGCGCTGTAGGTCAGGTTCGGTAAATATCCGCGCGCCAGCTTGTGCGCACCCTGTGCGCCAGCTTCCACACGCGATAGACGGTGCGCAATGGCGAATTCGATGGCCTGATAATAGCAGGCCTCGAAATGCAGGAACGGATGCTCTTCGATACATCCCCAGTTGCGCCCGAACAGGGCTTCGCCACCAATAAAGTTGATGGCCCCCGCAATGGGCCGCCCCTCGCGGCTGCATATAACCAGCGCAATTTTATCAGGCATGGATGCGCCGATCAGGCTGAAAAATTCCCGCGTCAGATAGGGTTGTCCCCATTTGTTGCGACCGGTATTCAGATAGAAGCGGTAAAAGGCGTCCCAATGCGTTTCCCTGATCGCATCGCCGGTCAGCATTTCTATCGCAATGCCGTTCGCTGTGGCCTCGCGGCGTTCTTTGCGGATCTGTTTACGCTTGCGCGAATTCAGGCTGTTCAGAAAATCATCAAAATTCTGATAGCCCTGATTCAGCCAATGGAACTGATAATCCGTGCGCTGCAGAAAACCGGATGCGCCAAGCGTTTCCCATTCCTCTTTTTCCAGAAACGTGACGTGCAGCGATGAAACACCTGATTTACTGGCAATTTCTATGCTGGACTGGATCAGCAGCGCGCGATGCTGCGCGGCGTTGGCGTGCGGGCGAATAAGAATGCGGCGGCCGGGGGCGGGGGTGAACGGCACACAGACCTGCAGCTTGGGATAATATTGCCCGCCCGCACGGTGAAAGGCGTCGGCCCAGGCATGATCGAATACATATTCGCCATAAGAATGCGATTTGAGATACATCGGCATGGCGCCAAGAAGTGCGCCATCCGGCGTTTCCAGCAAAATATGGCGCGGCGCCCAACCGGCCCGATCCGATGCCGACCCGGATTTTTCCAGCGCCCCCAAAAAAGCATGCGACAAAAACGGATTGCCGGGAATTTCTTCGCCGTGCGGCAGCCCGGCCGGGTTGGCGCAGGCGTCCCATTGCGCGGCACTGATCGCATCAATGTTTTCGATGATGCGGACGCGAATCTGCCCGTTTTTGTCAGGCATGAAATCCCTCAAAAATAAAACTGTCCGTATAGTGCTTGGCGATGGCTACTTGCTGTGGCGTGCGTACTGTCCAGCATATCAGCGGAATGCGCTGGCGTCGCACGGCGCGGGTTGGCGGTCCAGGCAGATCCCGGACATTGTAGGACACGAAATGCGGCTGGCTTGTTTCGCAGCTCCATAATTTACCCCAGGCCAGGCGCTGCCGCCAGGGCATGCCGGGTTCTGGCCTTGAAACAAAATTCTGTGCAATCTGGCCACGGACAAATGCAGGGGCGTTTTCCACAAACCAGGCGACGCTTGCCGGATTGAAGGACTGCACGGCGAACGGGCCATCATACTGCGCCAGCAATTCAGCGATGTGGGCCTCCAGCGGACCGATGCGACCGGCCTTTGGTACTTTTATTTCAATCAGCAGCGGTGTACGCCCCCCCACGGCATCCAGCGTATCGGCAAATGTTGGAATGGTTTCATTGCTACCAAGAAGACGCAGCTTGCCCAGCGCCCGATGGTCCATGCTTGCGGTTGGGCCCTGTACGCTGGTCATGCGGTCCAGCGTGAAATCGTGAAATACGATTGGCGCACCGTCCCCTGCGGCCTGCACATCCAGTTCCATGCCATAGCCGTTCTGGACGGAGGCCTGAAACGCCGCCAGGCTGTTTTCAGGCGCAGCGCCGCGATTATCAAACAGGCCGCGATGGCTATAGAGATATTTGGTCAACCATTCGGTCATGGTCTTACCGGGCTGACTCAATGGCGAAAATGCCTGCTATTTCAACGGCCACATCGAAAGGCAGGCTGTTACATCCCACCGCAAAGCGTGCATGGACGCCTTTTGCGCCAAACACATCGGCGATCAAATCCGACGCGCCATTAATGACGGCGGGATGTTCGCCGAATTCCGGCGTGGCATTGACGAAACCTTCGATGCGCACACATTGCCGCACCTGATCCAGATTGCCAGCGCAGGCTTCGCGCAGATGCGCCAGCATATTCAGGGCGCATAATCGCGCGGCCTGCTGAGCCTGCGCAACATTAAAGGCCGCGCCGCATTTGCCGCGAAATTCCAGTCCCTGTGGCCCCACAGGCACCTGGCCGGAAATAAACACCAGATTGCCGCTGATCACATAAGGCGTATAATTTGCCGCCGGTGGCCGGGGGGTTGGCAGTTCAATTCCCAATTCTGCCAGGCGCTGCGCTATGATATTGGTCATTCAAAGACTCCTGCATTATTTAACCATGATACCACTGGATTGAAAATAACAGCATGACAAGTTCTGCCCCTACCATGCCCGCAGAGTGGGAGCCACATCAGCGCACCTTCATGGCCTGGCCCTGCCGTGACAAATTGTGGGGCAGTCCGCCAGCGATGGAACGGGCGCGGCTTGCTTATGCCACAGTGGCGCGGGCGATCACGCGGTTTGAGCCGGTCACAATGATTGCGCGTCCCGAACATATGGGGGCGGCGGCTGCTATCTGCGGGGCGGATGTTACGGTCATCTCCCATGAAATTGACGATTCCTGGATGCGCGATACGGGCCCCACCTTTGTGCGCGACGGGCAGGGCGGGCTTGCCGGGGTGCAATGGCGCTTTAATGGCTGGGGCGGTAAATATGTTCCCCATGACAGGGATGCGGGTATTGCGACGGCGCTGTTGCGTGATCTGGGGCTTGCATGCCATGCGGCCCCGCTATTCGCTGAAGGGGGCGCGCTGCATGTCGATGGTGCGGGAACCCTGGTCACGACAGAGCAATGCCTGCTAAATCCCAACCGTAATCCGGCCATGAGCCGCATAGACGTTGAAGCGGTTCTGAAAGATATGCTCGGTGTGCACAAGGTGATCTGGCTGGAACAGGGGCTTAGTGGCGATGAAACGGATGGTCATATCGACAATGTCGTCTGTTTTGCCGCCCCCGGTCGCGTAATCCTGCAGGGGTGCGACGATCCGGCGGACGCCAATTATGCCATTGTTGCAGATAATCGCGCGCGTCTGAAGGCCGCGCGTGATGCGCGCGGAATGCAGCTGGAGATCGTGGAATTACCCGCGCCCCGCGCACGTCTGGATAATCGCGGCGATCGCCTGACGCTATCCTATGTGAATTTTTATCTGACGAATGGCGGGCTGATCATGCCCGCGTTTGACGATCCGGCTGATGCGCCAGCGCAGCAGACACTTGCGGCGGCATTTCCCGGCCGCATGATCGTGCAGTTACCTGCCCTGGATATTGTTCAGGGCGGCGGCGGCATTCACTGCATCACGCAGCAAATGCCAGCCGGTTAATGTTCGCGTCGGCTGATCAGGTTCAGATTACGCGAGCGGCGGTTTTTCTCGCGATACATGGCGCGATCAGCCTTGAGCAGCAGGTCTTCAGGCTGTGACCAGCCAGCATAATCTGCGGAACCAATGCTGGCCCGGATCGGAATAGAAATACCATCATAGGTCAGATTGCTGCCATTGAGAATTTGCCGCAATATTTCCGCGCGCTTGCGCCCGACCTGTTTTACGGCATGAATAAACAGCACAGCATATTCGTCGCCGCCAAACCGTGCGACAAGATCGGTCTTGCGCACATTGCTCAGCAGCAACTCCCCAACCCGGCGCAGCACCATATCGCCTGCCTGATGCCCATAGGTGTCGTTGATCGCCTTGAAGCCATCAAGGTCAATAAAGGACAGGACGCCTTCCTCGTTATAGCGGCGCGCCGATTGCAGGGCGCGGCTCAATCCCTCCATAAAGCCGCGCCGGTTCAGCAGCCCGGTAAGCTCGTCCGTACTTGTCAGGGATTCCAGATGGTGGATGCGGGCTTCCTGTTCGGCCAGGCGCTGTTCGGCCTGTGCCGCAAGATTGAGCACCTGGGTGATGAAGGCGCTGCCTCCCGGCTCTTGGGCATAGTTCTGGATTTCACACAGTTTGCGCAATTGCTGTGCCGTACCGGTGGCAAGCCCGTGTGAGGGATGCTGATGTGGCTGCTTGACTAAAGTCTGGCTCATTTTGGTTTTCCTGAAGTAGCGGTTTGCTTCCCCAATATTTTAATCCAGGCTTGAAATGCATGCTTCGTGCCAGAAAAAATTCCAGGAAAACTACCAAAAAAGGCGCTGAACTCTGCGTTGCCCGGTAATAAACTCCCCCTGATGGGAAAATATTTCCGTATCTCACGCGGAAATGTCTTATTGGATGATCTTTTTTGTGGCTTTCATGCGAAGGCCAGTGTCGCAATCTGCGAATCTCTATAAGCTTAAGTCTTGATTATGTTTGCCAAAGTGCAGCGCCGGGAAATAATTGCATGAAGAATATCTGGATTGGGGGCCTGGCAACGGGGCTGCTGGCGGTGCTGATGACGTCTGTTGGGGGGGGGGTTGGCAATGCTGTGGCGGTCGAGGCGCTGGCCGTTCATCCGCCCATGCTGTCGCACCGGGCCATTTACAAGGTGTCGCTTGCGCCGGGGCACAATCGTGGGCAGGTTTCCAGCGTTGACGGCCGCATGGTTTCGGAATGGCAGGAAACCTGTGACGGCCTTATCTCGGAACAGCGCATCGTAACAGACATGCTCGACGAAGCGGGCGAGATGTCCCTGAGTGATATTTCAGCTTCATCCTGGGAGTCGCAGGATGGTCTGCGTTTCCGTTTTTCGATGCGCCAGCGGCTGGATAACAAACTGGTAGCCGAATATGACGGTATTGCTGAATATCCCACCGCATTGGGGCAGGGGGCGGCGACCATACGCAAGCCCGACGAAAAAGAGATAAAATTGCCACCAGGTGTTCTATTCCCCAGCGGTTATATGCAGGCATTGCTGGACGCTGCGCGCGCCGGGAAGAAAAATCTGGCCCGCCAGGTGTTCGATGGCACGTCCGAATCTGACTATTATCAGGTTGTCTCATCGATTGGCGCGGGGACAAACATTGCTGCACAACAAGCGCAGGAGCCGTCAAAAAATCCCGGCGAACATAAATCGGTACTAAAGGCAATTTCGGGCCTGACATGGTGGCCCGTGCAGGTATCCTATTATGGATTGCAGGATAATGAGGGCCTGCCAGAGTTCGAGATGGCTTTCAAATTATATGATAACGGGGTCAGCGCCGATTTAATCCTGGATTATGGCGCATTTGCACTGTTTGCATCCCTGCAGCGTATCGATACATACAAGCGCCCCGACTGTTAAAATCCGAGCAGGTCCAGTTTCGTCTCGATGAAAGCGCGCGCGTCAGGCCAGTCGCTGGTATGTAGATGACAGTTCTGGGCAGGCCCAACCAGTGCGGCCAGACGTTTGTCAGCGATAAAATGCAACAGAGATACGCTGCGGGCCTGTTCGGCCACTGCATCCAGATGCGGGGGTAAATCATCCAGAAAAAATACCGGCGCGTTTATCTGTTCCTCAAGATAACGCAGCGGAAGACCTTTTGAACCGGCATTGGCGACCAGCGGATAATCCATCCCGTGCCTGCGCAGCCAGCGCTGGCGCGCGGCATGTGCGGACGGCGGCACATTACTGAGAACAATGATTTGTGCACGCGCATTCAGCGCCTGCAACGCCTCGGCCGCACCATCTACGGGATCAAGCAGTTCCGTGTCCGTGTTAAAAAACGCGGCCAACAGATCTTTTACCTGTGCCTGTGTGCTGGCCTCGTTACTGCCCTGCCTGCGAATATTGCCAGTGATTGCAAAACTTTTCAGATCAAGCCAATGGCCGTTTCGATGCAGGAACCGTTCCAGGCCTGCGATAAAATAGGCAACCACCTCATCTGCATCGGTCACGATCAGGGGGCGCTGTGGGTCCAGCACCAGGTCTTCCAGCTGGCTGCGGACATGTGGTTCCATCTGGCTCAGCTCCAATCCGGCGCGGTATCGCCCAAAAGCAGGACACGCGCACGGGCGGGGTATTGCGGATCGATATCAGCAGCAGTACAAAATTCCAGCAGGCTGGGCTCATGGCCAAGCAGAAAGTCCAGGACGGCGCCCAGAAAAGCGGTATCTGTGACACTGGCTCGCACATCGGCGGGGTCCATGCCGGTCAAGTCAAGAAAACGCCCGCAAAGCGTTGATTCTGCAACAATATATGTTAATGCCTGTAAAGCCAGAGCCTCGGCCCAATCTTGTTTCATTTTGCCTCTGTGCAATTAAAATTAACTAGAATCTTACTTATTTTCTGTATTCATTCCTGTAATCTGGAGTAACTTCCCGGGTGGGGGAAGTTAACATATCAGACACAGTTAATTGTTAAATTTCCAGGTAAATGTGGTTTGAGGACCGCGCCTGAAGTGAAGAAGTTACACAAAACTTTGATAAGTGTACGCTTGTTATGATGGTAAGTCATAGATGAGCCAAGGAATGCGGGTGTTTAATACAGATGACCAAGACAGTCCTGATCTGCGAAGATAATAAGCTGAACATGAAGCTTTTTCATGATCTGCTCGTGGCGCATGGCTATTCCACCATCCAGACATCGGATGGTATGGAAGCTTTGGATCTGGCCCAAAAGCATAAACCTGATCTGATTTTGATGGATATTCAGCTGCCGGGTGTGTCCGGCCTTGAAGTAACCAAATGGCTCAAGGAAAATGACGATACAGTTCATATCCCGGTTATTGCCATCACGGCCTTCGCCATGAAAGGGGACGAGACGCGCATCAAGGATGGAGGATGTGAGGCTTATATCGCGAAACCGATCTCGGTCATAGATTTTTTGGCGACTATTCGCCGTTTCCTAGGATGAATAGAGATGCGTGAATGACTGCCCGGGTATTGGTAGTTGATGATGTTCCAGCGAATGTAAAGCTGCTCGAAGCTAAACTGAGCGCGGAATATTACGAAGTCATTACTGCGGTCAACGGCCAGCAGGCGATAGAAATCGCCGAGGCCGAGATGCCGGATATTATCTTGCTTGATGTGATGATGCCCGTAATGGATGGCTTTACGGCATGCCGCAAGCTGAAGGAAAACAGTCGGCTTCGCCATATACCGGTTATTATGATCACGGCGCTGGATCAGCCGTCTGACCGGGTGCAGGGCCTGTTGGCCGGCGCCGATGATTTTATCAGCAAGCCCATAAGGAACAATCCGCTTTTCCCGCGTGTTCGAAGCCTGATCCGGTTGAAAATGATGACCGATGAATTGCGCGCGCGTGATATCACGGGACAGAATCTTGGCTTGATGGATTTGCCCAACTGGGAAGATGGCGGTGACATTAAGGGACGCATCCTGATTGTGGATGATCAGGCGCGCTCCAGTGCGCGCATTAGCGGCGCGCTTAATGAAGGGGGGCACGAGGCCCGGGCCGTGGATGATTCTACTGAGGCCTTGCGGCTTGCCAGGGGCGGGGCTTTTGATTTGATCATCGTCAGCCTGTCCATGCGTAATTATGATGGCCTGCGACTATGTTCACAGTTCCGTACGGCGGAAGAAACCAGAACCGTCCCGCTGCTGATCATCGTTGAGGATCCCGAGGATAGCCGTCTGGCGCGCGGGCTTGATATGGGCATTAATGATTATCTCGTGCGCCCAATTGAAAGCAATGAGCTGTTCGCACGGGTGCGCACACAGTTGCGCTGGCACAGATACGAAGAAAAGCTGCGCCACAATCTGCATCTTAGTTTGCAGATGGCAGTTACGGACGCTTTGACCGGATTATATAACCGGCGCTATATGGAAACCCATCTTCAGATACTGACGCAGCGCGCAAAGCAGGAAGACCGGCCAATATCGCTGCTGATGATCGATATCGATTTCTTCAAAAATATCAACGATGCGCATGGCCATGATGCAGGCGACAGGATTTTGAAGCAGTTTTCAGCTGGGATTTCACGCAATATCCGTGGCATTGACCTGGCCTGCCGGTTCGGCGGCGAGGAATTTGTTGTCATCATGCCAGAAACGGACATGGCGATCGCATCACTGGTCGCAGAACGAATTCGTCAGTACACAGAAACATTTTCTTTTGACGTTGGCGGCGTGAACCCGGTGGCGATGACCACCAGCATAGGCGTTACCAGTCTGATTGGAAATGGTGATACGCCAGAGACTATTTTAAAGCGGGCCGACGACGCGCTGTACCGCGCCAAGAATGATGGCCGCAACCGGGTCAGCGAGCATATAGGCTGAGACCGGCCCGCGAACTGCTGCTGTCTAGTGATCCGTCCCATGTAAAATCTTGTGGCGCAATCCTGTGTCATAGGCGATGCCCGCCGGGCTTAATGTAATGGATTGTGGATAGGCCGATTGCGCCAGCGATTTGCGCTCCAGCGCCTTCCAGACCATTTCATTCGATAATCCGGTCGCATCCGAGGCGCGCACAGCGGCCTGGCCGATATGAAAATGATCGCCGTGGGGCCGGGGCAGCCGGCTGATCTGAAAGCTGCCATCTTCCAGCGCTGTTCCAGCCTCGGGGTGACGCGCCAGTTCCTGCAACAGTGTCAGGGTTTTCAGTTGTAGCATATTGAGATTAAGCGGGTTGGACTTTGGCGGCATGTGATTTCCAGCATGAGAATAGATACAATCCCCTGTTTATCCCCGTGCCAGCCAATCGGCAAGAGGCGGATATTTTTGGTGCGGCAAACGTCATTTTCATGGCATGCTGGCGTTAATAATAACACAGGGAGGGAAATTACATGCGCCTGTCAAAACCGCGTATCACGCCATTGCCGGAATCCGAATTGACGGAGGAACAGCTTAAAATAGTTGCACCCATGAAGCAGCGCTACGGCATTGTTTTCAATGTACTGAAAACCCTGATGCGGAATATGAACCTGCTGAACTCCTGGAATGGCTTTGCAGGGCATATTATGGGGACATCCTCGCTTGAGCCGCGCCACCGTGAAATGCTGATCATGCGGGTGGGATGGCTGACCCAGTCGGAATATGAATGGGGCCAGCATGTGCTGATGAGCGCGCCGGCGGGCCTCGTTCACGCCGATCATTTGCGCATCAAGGAAGGCCCGAAAGCCGCTGGCTGGAACGCGCTGGAAAGCGCTCTGCTACAGGCAACCGATGAATTGCTGGACGATGCGATCATCGAGGACGCGACATGGGATGCACTGACGAAGCATCTGAGTACGCAACAGATCATGGATGTCGTGTTTACCGTCGGCCAATATAATATGCTGGCCATGGCGCTGAACACGCTGGGTGTGCAACGCGAGGAAGGTGTTCCAGGATTTCCCAAATAGCGGTGGTCCCATATAGGGCCTGCGCAGATAACGCGCCCTGATCAAGCGGGCTTGACGAGATATTGTTACAATCTGTATGACCCAGCCACGGTCCCCTTCGTCTAGTGGCCTAGGACGTCGCCCTCTCACGGCGAAAACAGGGGTTCGAGTCCCCTAGGGGACGCCATAGCGCAGGGTGTCCGGCCCGGACACATAGGTAACAGATTGTACTTAAGACATAGGTGACACCCCCGGGCCAAAAGGGTTGTCTATTGGTTGCAGGGTACGTTGCTCC
>Ga0209893_1000011_pt1 | contig 57680 bp, 52 predicted proteins | sample GWRWT3_25Nov14_FD_187190 | JGI IMG/M metagenome (GOLD analysis project Ga0209893, IMG submission 187190) | Sand microcosm microbial communities from a hyporheic zone in Columbia River, Washington, USA - GW-RW T3_25-Nov-14 (SPAdes) (version 2) | ecosystem: Engineered > Artificial ecosystem > Sand... | reverse complement strand
AATCTTGTGGCGTCCAGCTTTGCCCGCCCGCGCATCAAGGAAGGTGATGAGATCATCCTTTCCGTGATGGAACATCATTCCAACATCGTACCCTGGCATTTTTTACGGGCGGATAAAGGCGCTGTTCTGAAATGGGTTCCGGTCGATGGGCGGGGTGAATTGCAACTGGATGAATTTGAAAAACTTTTGTCGCCCCGCACAAGACTGGTGACCATTACCCATGTTTCGAACGTATTGGGCACGGTGACGCCCATCAAGGAAATCATCCGGCTGGCCCATGCGCAAGGTGTGCCGGTGTTGGTGGATGGCAGTCAGGCGGCGCCACATCTGCCAATTGATGTGCAGGATCTGGATTGCGATTTTTACGCCTTCACCGGCCACAAGGTTTATGGCCCGACCGGCATTGGCGTGTTGTATGGCAAGGCGGAACATCTCAACGCCATGCCGCCTTTTCTCGGTGGCGGCGAAATGATTAGCCAGGTCACTCAGGACAATGTCACCTATGCTGACCCGCCGTTCCGGTTTGAACCCGGAACCATGCCCATCGTGCAGGCCATCGGCCTGGGCGCCGCCATTGATTTCATGTTGTCGCTGGATCGCGCGGCCGTTGCCGCCCATGAAAAATCCTTGCTGGATTACGCCACGGCACGCTTGTCGGAAATCAATGCGCTTACCATATATGGTCAGGCGCGCGAAAAGGGCGCGATCATTTCTTTTGGCATTGATGGCATTCATCCGCATGATATCGCCACCATCATTGATCAGTCCGGCGTTGCCGTGCGGTCAGGCCAGCATTGCGCCGAACCGCTGATGCGGCATCTGGGCGTTACCGCCACGGCGCGGGCGTCGTTCGCATTATATAACACAAAAGAAGAAGTCGATATTCTGGTGCGCGCATTGGAAGACTGCCGCAAATTATTTGGTTAGATGGAAACAGGTGCCCAGCATGGATATGGAACAAGAAATGGCAAAAGCGGAAACCGGCGCAGATATTTCTGGCCTAGTGGATCCGCATCTGCTGCACGATCCTGTCGTGGCCGCCATTAAAACGGTTTATGACCCGGAAATTCCTGTCGATATCTACGAGCTTGGGCTGATTTACCGCCTGGATATCAATGAACAGGGCATGGTCGATATTGATATGACCCTGACCGCGCCCGCCTGCCCGGTTGCCGGTGAAATGCCGATATGGGTGCGAGATGCGGTCATTCAGGTTTCCGGTGTGCGGGGATGTGAAGTGAATATGGTGTTTGATCCGCCCTGGGATAAATCACGCATGTCGGACGAGGCGCAGGTTGCGCTGGATATGTTTTGAAAAGGTACGGCAACAATGGCGATTGAAATAACCGACGGTAATTCCGGCAAGCCCGTACGCAGGCCCGCGCGCCCGCGCCCTAAAGCCATTACCCTGAGCGACGCCGCCGCACACCGCGTTAAAGAAATCATGGCGCGCGCCGATGGCAAAGTTGTTGGCGTGCGCATCAGTGTAAAAAACACCGGCTGCGCCGGCATGTCCTACGCGATGGAATATGCGTCGGAATTGAACCCGCTGGATGAAAAGGTCGAGGACAAGGACGTTACTATCCTGATTGATCCCAAAGCGGTGTTGTTCCTGATCGGCACCGAAATGGATTACAAAACCGACAAATTCGAATCCGGCTTTGTGTTCAAAAACCCAAATGCCGTCGATACCTGCGGCTGCGGCGAATCCTTCCGCGTTAGCTGACCTGAGCTATGCCGGTCAGCGAGGAATACCGCGAATATGTACGTGATCTGTTCACCGCTTTTGGCGCCATTCGTATCCGCAGCATGTTCGGCGGTGCGGGCATTTTTCGTGATGACCTCATGTTCGGCCTTATCATTGACGATCAGATTTATCTGAAAGTGGATGATCACAACCGCGCGGAGTTTGAGAACGCGGGCCAGGATCCGTTCCTGTTTGAACGCAAGGATGGCCGCACCATGGCCATGTCCTATTACCTCATCCCCGATGCGCTGTATGACGATACAGATGAATTGGCGGTGTGGGCAAAGAATGCGTTTGCCGCTGCACAACGCGCCGCCATCAAAAAAGCCCCGCGCCTGGTCAAGAAGAAGTAATGCATTACGGCCTGATGAACAGACTCGCTGTCATTCTGAGCGACCCGCTGCGCCAGCGCCTGCGCGGCGAGAGCGAAGAATCCCCATCCATTTCGAGGAGATCCTTCGCTTCGCTCAGGATGACAGGTCAGGGCATAGGGCCGCTGATATAACGCATTACGGCTGCTTGATTGCATCCACCTCGATGATTATTTCCACATCATCGCCCAGCACCGGTGCCGCATACCCCATGCCGAATTCAGAGCGTTTAAGGGTTCCGCGCGCGGAAAACCCGGCGACTATTTTGGTCTTGGTAGGGTCCATCGGATTTGGCCCGACATTCACCAGCGTCACGTCAAGCGGCACAGACTTCGTCACTCCATGCATCGTCAGATCACCTGTAACTATCGCCGTCTTTTCACCCGTCAGTTTCACCGATGTGCTTTTATAGGTAAGTGCTGGAAACTGCGCGACATCAAAAAAATCCTTGCCGCGTAAATGTTCGTCCCGCTTCTCGTGATTTGTGTCGAGGCTGGCCGCGTCCATGGTGACGACGACGGATGATTTTTCCGGCGCGTCCGCGTCCAGCGTAAAGGCCCCTTCAACTTTATTGAAACGCCCAAAGGTTTTTGAAAATCCCAGATGCGACACACCAAATAAAACGCTGGCATGGGTGGGATCCAGCAGAAATTTATCCGCCGCGTTTGCGGACAGAGCCAGACCCGCCATGGCCACAACGGCGCCGGCTGAAACCAGTTTAGCTTTCACACTTCGCATCATTTTCCCCCTTGGATCGGATTTTCAATTCGGCGCCTGCACGGCCTCCAGCCTGATCTCTATCTTGACCTCATCCGCCACAATATCTGTGGCTTCCCATTGTCCCCGCGCCAGACCGAAATCGCGGCGTGAAATGGCAACCATGCCGGAAGCAGATGCATTACGACCGCCCTCATCATCATTTTCCAGTTGCAGGGCAAAGGGTAACACCAGCGGCAATGTAATGTCACGTATCGTAAGTGTGCCTGCGGCCTCATATTGTCCTTCCGATGCAACCCGGATTTTATCAGCGGAGAACTGCGCCTGCGGAAACTTTTCGGCGTCAAACAATTCAGCCGAACGCAGCGTGGCGTCGCGTTCCGCGTTTTGCGTATCCAGGCTGGCAATATCGATAGTGACATCGATGCGCCCATCCTCGGGTTTGTCCGGATCAAACTCGATGCGCGCGTCAAAGCGCTCAAACTTTCCGGTGATGGACATGCCAGACTGCGTAAAATGGAACAGAAGCTGGCTCGCCGGCGCCACATTCCATGTTGTTGCATTAACCGGCGCTATTATAAAAACGCCGGATGCGATCAGCATCACGAGCAGCATCCGCCGCAAAATATCATTCTTCAGAATAAAATGATGGCGTAGCGCCGCGCCTATATGCATTACGAGCAATCCAACAATGCCGAACGCGAATAACTCATGAAGCTCTTCACCCAGTTCATGCAGATCATGGTCGGGGGCAAATGGACTGGGCACGGGAATCCAGCCAAAAAATGTGAGTGGTGAATTCGCGGTCCAGACCAGTCCCATGCCGATAAAAACCTGCCCGAACAGCGCCCCATAAAGCGCCCAATGCGTCAGTATTGCGGCGCGCACTTCCCAGATGGGCAGACCGGCGGGCAATGGCGGCGGCGGATTATAGGCCCGCCAAAGACTGCGCCCGATCATAAACGCCAACAGCAAAAGCCCCAGCGATTTATGCAGTTCCACATAGCGAAACTTCTCTAACCCACGCGGTAAATCATGCATGTACCAACCTATGGGAAGCAGCGCGAATACAAGCAGCGCCGCGCCCCAGTGAAACAGCTTTGCGACAAGCCCGAATTTCTGTTCGTCATTTGTCAATTGCATCTACTGAAACGTCCTTACTTGCCCGTAAATACCGGGGGCTTTTTTGCCAGAAAGGCGCGCACGGCGGCTTGCGCATCTGCGGTGCGGCTGGCTGTGCGCTGATACATGCGCTCCACAAGCAGTTGCTCCCTGAACGAATTATCAAAGCCTTCCCAGAACGCCTTGCGGGTCAGCGCATAGGCGCGGGTCGGCCCCTGCGCCAGACGGTGCGCCATGGCGATTGCCGCATCGCGCAATTTGTCATCGTCAAACACATCATTGATCAAGCCCCAGGCCAATGCCTTTTCAGCAGACAAACGGTCTCCCAACAGCGACAGTTCAAACGCCCGCGCCTTGCCCAGAATGCGTGGCAACAGCCAGGTGGCGCCGCCATCCGGTATCAATCCGATATTTGCAAAGGGCTGCAACAGATAGGCCGAACGCGCCGCCAGTATAATATCACCCATCAGCGCAATACTCATGGTAATGCCCGCCGTCGCCCCCTGCAAACCCACGACAATGGGAATTTCCATATCCCGCAGTTTCAGCAAAAGCGTGTTGAAAATTTCGTCCAGAACCTGGCCCGCATCCGGCCGGGGCAGCCTGGGCCCGCCCGGATCGGCCAAATTCATGCCGGAAGAAAAGCCGCGCCCCTCGCCCGTCAGCAACAGACAGCGCACACCGCTTTCAGGTGTGGCACAAAAATCCATCGCCGCCTCAAACTCATGCAACATATCGCGTGTCAGGGCGTTGAGTGTGCCTGGTGAATTAAAGGAGATATGGCCGACCCCATCGGACCACGTGAATAGGATATGCTGATATTCCATTGTTTGCTGCCCTGTGCTGGTTGGGAAGCAATGAGTTAAGCATACTTTGAGAGTAGAGAGTAGTGATCCGGACGGCCGCAACAAGCACTCAAGAAGCGCTCGATATTTTAGTTGTTCCAGGAGTGTCACGACTTTGCTGCATGTTGCGCAGTTCGTTTTCGCAAACAACCCGGTTGCGGCCGTTTTCCTTTGCTGCATAAAGCCCGGCATCCGCGCGTTCAACGAGGGACGTAAGCGGTTCGCCTTGGGAAAATTGCGCGGCGCCAATGGATACGGTAACCGTACCCACTTTTTGGCCATTGAACCGATTTACTATTTCCCTTCCGGAAATGGATTTCCGGATAGCGTTGGCTATTTTCACCGATTGCGCTATATTTTTGTCAGGTAGGAGAACCGCGAATTCCTCGCCACCATATCTGGCGCAGAATCCCTTACTCCCAACCGCGTGTTTCATGCATGAGGCAAACAGGCGCAACACCTGATCGCCAAGCGTATGCCCCCATGTATCGTTAAAGTTCTTGAATTTGTCTATATCCAGCAATAACAGGCAAAGCGGATCCCCGGTTTCCATACTCTGCATGGCGTATTCACGCAAGTGATCATCAAAGGACCGGCGGTTACCAATCTCCGTAAGCTGATCAGTCACCGAAATTGCCTGGATTGTTTCGATGGTGGATTTCAAATCCATTATCTGTTCGCTTGACCTTTGCAGATGGGTTTGAAGATTTTGATTGTTCGCCCCCATGTGCCGTGTCGCCGTCATCAGCAAATTAACTATTGGTCTTAAACTTTCTTCCGTCCCCGGATAAACTTTGAGGGCTTTCGAGGCCCCTTCAAGCGCCTGACCGAACTGCGAAGTCTCCACGCCGGCATTTGACAGGCTGGACATCAGTTCAACCAATTGGCTTTCGATGTCCGTGGTGACATCGGCTAACCGCGTCACTTCATCCAGACTCTGAAAGAATTGATAATAGAGATCGTCGCATATGGCCGCGCTAAATCTGCGTTTGTTTGACAGCAGGATATTAATTGTCTGGTTGATCTTTTTGTTTTCGCCGCTCGCATACGCAAACCAGAGCCGGTAATTGAATGGATTTGGTTCGACTTCATGCTCTTCCATAAGCCGCATCGCCACGCCGGCATGGTTCGCTGCGGATCCCGCAGAAGTGGGTCTGATTACAGTCATTTATACCTAATTAATTAGGGGGGTATTAACCTGGCTTACTATGCTGACGATGCGTAATTATTTTATTAACCCGTTCGCTCCGATTAGTATCAAATTTTACTGTCTTGAGAACTGCTTGCCGGACACCGGCAACATGTTAGTCTGTGCCCTGCTACCTGGAGGAAGAATAATATGAGCGCCACGGAAAATTTATCTAAAGACGGAAACACGAGCAGGGAGGCGCAAATGCGCACAGTACTGGAGCGCCAGAAGCAGGCCCATATCCATGAGGGTACGCCAAGCGCTGAACTGCGCATCGACCGCATTAATCGCGCCATTGGCCTGATCGTTGATTATCAGGATGAAATCTGCTCTGCGCTTAGCGCCGATTTCGGCCATCGCAGTACGGATCAGTCCATCATGTCCGATGTTGTTGGCTGTCTTGGCGGCCTAAAAGAAGCAAAGAAACAGTTGCGCAAATGGATGCGGCCGGATCAACGCGCCAGTACATTTCCATTTAATCTTACGGGAGCGAAGTCGCGGGTGGAATATCAGCCGCTTGGAACCGTCGGCCTGATTACACCCTGGAATTTTCCCCTGGCGATGACCTTTTCGCCGCTCGCGGGAATATTTTCGGCGGGAAACCGGGTGATGATGAAGCCTTCGGAATATACGCCGCGCACCGCCGAATTATTGGCGCACATGTTCGCCAAAGCCTTTGATGAAAATGAGGTTGCGGTATTCACCGGCGGGCCAGAGGTTGGGCAGGCGTTCAGCGCCCTGCCCTTTGATCATATCATCTTCATTGGGGCAACATCGGTTGGCAAGAGCATCATGCGCGCAGCCGCCGAAAATCTGGTGCCGGTAACGCTGGAGCTTGGCGGTAAGTCCCCAACCATCATCAGCAAGTCATGCCAGATGCAGACATCCACCGACCGCATCATGAATGGCAAAATGCTGAATGCCGGTCAGATATGTCTGGCGCCGGATTATGTCTATGTCCCCAAAGGCCAGGAAGACGCCTTTGTCGCCTCGGCCCAGCGATCCGTCGCAACCATGTATCCCACTCTGAAGGAAAACCCGGATTACACATCGGTCATCAATCAGCGCCATTATGACCGTTTGCAGGGATATGTCGCCGACGCCAGGTCAAAGGGGGCGAGGATTGTTGAAATTAATCCGGCCAATGAAGATTTTTCGCAGCAGCCCGCGCATAAAATCCCGCCTACGCTTTTGCTTGATGTAACCGAAGACATGAAGATCGCGCAGGAAGAAATTTTTGGGCCATTGCTGATGGTCAAATCCTATGCCGGGATCGATGAGGTTATCGATTACGTCAACGCCCATCCGCGCCCGCTGGCCTTGTACTATTTCGGCAATGACCCGGCCGAAAAACGGCGACTGCTGGAGCGCACTACTTCGGGCGGCGTCGCCATAAATGACGTCATGATGCATGTCGCCCAGGAAGATTTACCATTCGGCGGCGTCGGGGCCAGTGGCATGGGATCCTATCACGGCTATGACGGCTTCAAGAATTTCAGCCACGCCAAGGCTGTTTATGAACAGGGCGGGATTTTTGATATTGGCCGTTTCATGCGCCCGCCATTTACGCCACGCTTGCGGAAAATGCTTTTGTCGCAGGTAAAACGCTGAACCAGTTCAATAATACCAACAGCCCTATGCTCTGACCTGTCATCCTGAGCGAAGCGAAGGATCTCCCCGAAATGGATGGGGATTCTTCGCTTCGCTCAGAATGACACAACGGGTCTGTTCATCAGGCCGTTGGTATAACAAAACGGGCCGCCTTTCGGGCGGCCCGTTTGCTTTAAGTCAGATAATCAGACGGCTTAACGAACGCCCAACCGGCGGATCGCGTCCGGGGTATAACGGTCCTCGGACAGTTCATCCGCGTTCCAGCTGATCTGCGGCTCCTGGTTGACGAAGCTGTCGACCAGATAACGGCCGGCGTTCAAATCATAGGAAACCGCGCCGACGCGGTCGCAAACCGGAACTTCATAATAGGTTTGCGCAAACTGTTCCTGTACGCGCCACAGATCCCCGCGTGAGTCATAGGCGCTGGTTTGCACGATGAACCAGCTATCTTCTTCCATCCAGAACTTGCGTTTGGCATAGATATGGCGGGTTTCAGGGCGCACCTTAGCTTCAAAAACATGCGCGCGCTGCAATTCGTAACGCGGCAGATCCTGATTGATGTGCGGGCCAGCAATGAAGATGTCCTTATATTGCAGGTCGCGCTGCGCCAGCCGGTAATTATTGGCTGGCATATAGGTTTCCTGACGGCCGATATAGGTCCAGTCATAACGGTCGGTCGCGCCACTAAAGCCGCCAAACGAATCGGTCGTTTGCAGGCCGTCAGAATTGGTGCCGGGATTGTCATACGCGATGTTCGGCGCGCGGCGCACACGGCGTGTGCCGGGGCTGTACACCCATGCCTTGCGGCGGCCTTGGGCGACGTTGATGGTTTCGTGAATCAGGATCACGTTACCCGCGCTACGGGCCGGAGCGATCGTGTTGGAGATATATTTGAGAGAGATGTTGTTAAGCTCTGACACATCCTTGATCGCAGGATCACCATAATTCTGCAACACTTCGTCCTGCGCAACATAATGGGTAAAGTCACCGCTGCGGGTTGGCGCGGCAAACACCAACTGACGAGTCGCCTTGAAATTGCGATACTTCAGACGATGGTTCCAGATCAAACTTTGCGCCGTGCTCGGGATCGGGAAAGCGGTCGAGCGAATCGCACCCGACATGCCGGCGCCATCCATCGACTGCTCACTATTCAGTGCATTGTTTTTCACAACTTCATACACCGCCGCAGGCTGTGCACAGGAGCGCCGGGTCTGATAGATGTTCATCTTGAAGGAATCAGGATACGCCTTGAACATCGCCAAAGGCATTTCGCTCAGATTTTTTGCATACTGTGCGCTGTTCGCCCCTGTGATTGTGAATAGCGGCTTATCAGCCGAATAGGGGTCCGGGTGACGATCGCCAATTTTATAGGTCACATTTGACGGCGGCTCCGACAATCCACCCGTCCATTCCGGGATCGTGCCTTCCTTGTTGCCTGATTTCTGCGAACCCAGTGGGGTCAGGTCTTTGCCAAGCCGGTCTGCGACCTCAGCTGGCACCCCTGCCAGCGCCGCAGACGACAGCAATGCCGTAAACGAAGTGGCAAAGAGGATGTTTTTTACAATCATGTTGGTGCCCTTCTTTATTATTACTGATTGATTCCAAGCTGAATCATGGCACGACAACAGCCTGCCACTCAATTCAAGAAAACGTTAACTCAGGGCAATACGGCCCCGGAAACCAGAGTTTTTGGTAAAGTTTTCGTGATGAATGCGGCTGAAAAATGTAAAGGCTGGGATCCAGGTTGCTGCAACCATATCTATTGCGCCCCACGCCATCCAAAATTTTGAATAATCTACCGCTTGAGTAAGGCTTAACCTGCAGTCCCCCCCACAGTCAGACCATCGATTCTCAATGTTGGCTGCCCAACGCCAACAGGCACGCCCTGGCCACTTTTTCCGCAGGTGCCGATGCCGGGGTCCAGTTCCATATCATTGCCGATCATTGCAACCCGCTTCAGCACATCGGGACCATTTCCGATGAGCGTCGCGCCCTTAACCGGCGCGCCAATTTTGCCATTTTCTATGCGATAGGCTTCGGTGCAGGTAAAGACGAATTTACCGCTGGTGATATCCACCTGGCCACCCCCGAAAGAAACCGCGTAAATTCCGCTTTTAACCGAGGCCAGTATCTCTGCGGGGTTCATGGCGCCAGACAGCATATAGGTATTGGTCATGCGCGGCATCGGCATATGCGCATAGGACTGCCTGCGGCCATTTCCAGTAGGCGCCATGCCCATGAGCCGTGCATTCAGCCGATCCTGGATATAGCCTTTCAGGATGCCGTCTTCGATCAGAACCGTATTGGATGTAGGTGTTCCTTCATCATCCACACTTAGCGAGCCGCGTCGACCGGCCAACGTGCCGTCATCCACCACCGTTACGCCCTTTGCCGCCACCTGCTGGCCAAGCAAGCCTGCAAAGGCGCTGGTTTTCTTGCGGTTAAAGTCGCCCTCCAGACCATGCCCGATGGCCTCATGCAGCAATATTCCGGGCCATCCGGGGCCAAGCACAACCATCTGCTCCCCCGCAGGCGCCGGGACGGATTGCAGATTGACCAGCGCCTGACGCAGCGCTTCATCCACAAAAGGCTGCCATTTGTCCGGGGTCAAATATGCGGTGTAGCCATTCCGGCCCCCAACGCCATGACTGCCAGATTCCTGACGATCCCCCTCGCCTGCAACAACAGATACGTTCAATCGCACCAGGGGTCTGATATCACGGACGCTTTCGCCCCCTAGGCGGAGGATTTCCACCACGCGCCATTCCCCTGCCAGGGAACAGCTCACCTGCCGCACCCGGCTATCTTTTGCGCGGGCGTAGGCGTTCATGTCTTCAAGAAGCTTTATCTTTGTCTCGAATGACGCCGTATCCAGGGGGTTGTCGGAACTGTAGAGCGCGCGATTCGTTCGCGACGGTCCAACCGAAAGCTGACCGGACTTGCCGCTTTGCACAGCGCGAACTGTTTGCGCGGCCCGGGCTATTGCTGCCTCGCTTAGATCTGCGGCATGCGCATAACCTGTCGCTTCACCAGCGACCGAGCGCAATCCAAACCCCTGTCCCGTGTCAAATGCAGCATTTTTAAGCCGCCCATCGTCAAAGACAAAACTTTCAGAAACCGAATATTCAAGGAACAGCTCCCCATCATCGCCACGATGCAGCGCATCATCCACCAGCGACTGCACACGCCTGCGGTCCATACCAGATTGGGTGAAGAACAAATCTTCTGAAATATTTCCGGAGAAACCACTAGCTTGGGGAGAATTGGTCAAATTCCTATTCCTTCCAGTCAATCAAGCTGTATCCAGCTAAAGACAATCTGGCGCATCCAATGCGTCAGACCGTATATAGTACACTGACGCCCCTGAAAGAAGTCTAACATGCCCGGGAGAAAAGAAATGCCGCAAAGCGTGGCCATTGCACAGGAAGCATCAGAAATAGCCGATTCGCTTATCGCCAAACACGGACCATCCGCCCAGAATGTCGCCGCGCTGTCGCTGTCCGATGCTGTCACCGCAAATGATCTTGCAGGCTATAAAAAATGGCTGACAGTACGCAAAATCATACTCGAAAGAGGAGATACCATCCGCTACACCCGCCGCCTTTCCGACAAGCTGATATGGGCCATCGAGCAGGCGCTGGAACTGGACCTGCCGCAACTTGCCGCGGTAATAGGCGTTATAGCCGTAGAGGCGCGCAAGGCAGAACAACAGGTGGCAGACGATATTCGCTTGCATGGCAACAACCACCCACCCCTCGGTGGCGGCATTAATACAGATGAACCAGAATATACGCGCCGTCTGAGCGATAAATTAATCTGGGCGCTGCAACAATCCGTTGAACAGGGGCAAATCGATATCGCCACCATGCTGAAACCGCTTTATGAAGTTGCGGTCGAAGGGGATGCCGCACGTGCAGCCGCCTATAAGGAGCACAATATGTAAGGGGCACCCCGCTATTAGTAACTATTCTCAATAGTTGGCTCATTTTAGCCGTTTTTTTAAATATTATCTTCTCACGCATGTCATCTGTACTTGCAGTTTCATGGCGGCTGTGGTTTGTGAGGGACTGGATTCGGGTCTGCCTTGCGCAAGACCCGGTGCGGGTAAAAACAACAGGGAAAACAGATGCGTTGTATATCCAAGGGCCGCCGCTTCGCAAGTGAAGCACTGACGGCAGCGTTTATGATTTTTGTATCAGCGGGGGCCGCGATGGCTGAAACGGCGGTCGAATGGCAGATGGGATTCCAGCCAGCGGCGTCACCGGTCATGGAGCAACTTACCAGTTTCCATCATACTCTGCTGATATTGATTACAGCCATTACCCTGTTTGTACTGGCCCTGTTGCTGTACATCATGGTGCGCTTCAACTCCCGGGCCAATCCGGTTCCAACCACCACCACCCACAATACGGCACTTGAAGTGATCTGGACTGTGATCCCGATCATGATTCTTGTCGTTATGGCGGTCCCGTCGTTCCGGTTGCTGTATCAGGAGGATGTGGTGCCGGAAGCCGAAATGACACTGAAGCTTACGGGTAATCAGTGGTACTGGAATGTGGAATATCCTGACCATGATTCGTTGACCTACGACATTACCATGCTCGAAGATGCGGACCGCCCTGTGGATGCGCCGCGCCTGCTGGCTGTCGATAATGATATCGTGGTGCCGGTTGGCACAACGATTCGGGTGCAGACCACTTCGGTTGACGTGATTCATGCCTTTGCCCTGCCTGTGATGGGCGTCAAGATTGACGCCATCCCCGGGCACCTGAACGAAACCTGGTTCAAGGCAACCCGTGAGGGTACATTCTATGGCCAATGTTCCGAGCTTTGCGGCTCCCGGCATGCTTTCATGCCCACAGCGCTTAAAGTCGTGAGCAAAGAGGCCTTTGCCGCATGGATTGAGGAAGCAAAGGTGAAATATGCTTCCACGGCCACGCCGAAATCGATTGGCCTGGCATCCGCCGCCATTCGCTAATCCCATACGCAACTAGATGATTCGAGAGAGAGTAGTTTAGATGAACACAGCAGCCGGCACGCACGACGAACATGCGCATCACCCGACCGGGTGGCGGCGTTATGTCTACTCAACCAATCACAAAGACATTGGCAATATGTACCTGGTTTTCGCAATCATCGCGGGAATTATTGGCGGCGTCATGTCGCTGCTCATCCGGACGGAACTCGCCTATCCTGGCGACGGCATCCTGGGTGGCGATTACCATCTGTTCAATGTGCTGGTGACCGGGCACGGCCTGATCATGGTGTTTTTCATGGTTATGCCAGCCTTTATCGGCGGATTCGGCAATTGGTTCGTGCCCTTGATGATCGGCGCGCCGGACATGGCGTTCCCGCGCATGAACAATATTTCGTTTTGGCTATTGCCTCCTTCGTTATTGCTGCTTGTCATTTCGATGTTTGTTGAAGGCCCTTCGGGCGGCTTGGGCGCGGGCACAGGCTGGACCGTTTATCCGCCAAATTCTGCGGATTTGGGACATCCGGGACCGGCTGTTGATTTCGCCATTCTCAGCCTGCATCTGGCAGGCGCCTCATCGATCCTTGGCGCCATCAACTTCATCACCACGATTTTCAATATGCGCGCCCCTGGCATGACCATGCACAAGATGCCGCTATTCGTATGGTCTGTATTGATCACCGCATTCTTATTGCTTTTGTCGCTGCCTGTTTTGGCCGGCGCCATTACCATGCTGCTGACCGACCGTAATTTCGGCACCACCTTCTTTGACGCCGCCGGTGGTGGCGATCCTGTGCTGTTCCAGCATCTGTTCTGGTTCTTTGGCCACCCTGAAGTTTACATTCTGATCTTGCCCGCCTTTGGCGTTATCAGCCAGGTGGTCAGCACGTTCTCACGCAAGCCGGTGTTTGGTTATATGGCGATGGCCTATGCCATGGTGGCGATCGGCGGCATCGGCTTTGTCGTATGGGCGCACCATATGTACACCGTCGGCATGCATGTTGACATGAAGGCCTACTTCCTGGCCGCCACGCTGGTGATTGCTGTGCCTACCGGTGTCAAGATTTTCTCATGGATTGCGACCATGTGGGGTGGCTCGATTGAATTCAAGACCCCCATGCTGTGGGCCATCGGGTTCATCTTCCTGTTCACGCTTGGTGGTGTAACCGGTGTTGTGCTGGCGAATGCAGGCATTGATGCGGCGTTGCATGACACCTATTATGTGGTGGCGCATTTCCATTACACCATGTCGCTGGGGGCGCTGTTTGGTATTTTCTGCGGCTTCTATTACTGGTTCGGAAAAATGTCAGGGCGGGTTTATTCCGAATTCCTCGGCAAGCTGCATTTCTGGCTGACCTTTATCGGTGTCAATCTGGTGTTCTTCCCGCAGCATTTCCTTGGACTCGCCGGCATGCCACGCCGTTATGCGGATTATCCTGACGCCTTTGCGGGCTGGAATATGGTATCTACTGTCGGCGCCTATATTTCATTCGCGGGTGTGATCATCTTCCTGATCATGCTGGCCAATGCTTTCATGCGCAAGGAACGCTGCGCGGACAATCCGTGGGGCCCTTACGCAACAACGCTGGAATGGACACTTTCCTCACCGCCGCCATTCCATCAGTTCAACGTTCTACCGCACATAAAATAGAGGTCAGAGTTTGTTTTCGGGGAAAGCGAATTACTTGATTTCCCCGAAAACATCATCAGCGTAAACCAGTCAGGTATTATAATGGACAGGCATCAGGACGGTTCTGTGTACAGAATGGCCAAGCAGGCCACTGATACGGTTGCGGGAAGCGGACGTGGCGCTTCATTACCTGCTGCCCGGATGTTCAATGCCGCGCGTAACGAAATTTCGCGCGCACCACAGCCCAATATTGTTACCGAAGAAGCCACCGTGGGTGATTATTTTGCGCTGCTGAAACCCCGCGTGATGTCACTGGTTGTATTTACGGGGTTTGTCGGCATGATGATGGCCCCCGGCCAAATTAATCCGGTGATCGGGTTTATCGCATTGCTGTGCATTGCTGTTGGCGCAGGCGCGTCCGGTGCACTGAACATGTGGTATGACGCCGACATTGATGCGCAAATGGAACGCACGAAAACGCGCCCCATTCCGATGGGACGGGTCGCCCCCGCAGAAGCCTTGAATCTTGGCGTCACGCTGTCACTTGGTTCAATATTGTTGATCGGGATTGCCGTAAACGCGACGACTGCTGCGTTGCTGGCGCTGACCATTGGCTTTTACATGTTCATTTACACAATGTGGCTGAAGCGCCGGACGCCCCAGAATATTGTGATTGGTGGTGCTGCCGGCGCCTTTCCGCCGATGATTGGCTGGGCCGCCGTAACAGGTACTGTCAGCATCGAATCCATCGTGCTGTTCATGATTATATTCATGTGGACGCCGCCGCATTTCTGGGCGCTGGCGCTATATCGTAGCGGGGAATATGCCAAGGTTGGCGTACCCATGTTGCCTGTGGTCGCTGGCCGCGTTGAAACTTGCAGGCAGATCCTGATTTATACGGCGCTGATGATACCGGTTGTCCTTGCGCCCTGGTTGATGGGGTTTGCCAGCATCTATTATGGCGCAAGCGCCGCCGCTCTCAGTGTGATCTTTGCTGTGCTTGCCGTGCGCGTATGGAATGTGCGCAACATTACTGGCGACGCGGGCGACAAACCAGCCAAACATCTATTCGCTTATTCAATTTTGTATCTGATGCTGCTGTTTTCCGCGTTGCTGGCAGAAGGCGTTTTTGATCTGGGAAGCCGCGCATAATCATGCCAATCACCGAATTACACAAACGCAAACGGGCTAAAAACTTTACAGTTGCGGGAATTTTGTTGGGAATTATGGCGCTCTTATTTGCCCTGACCCTTGTTAAACTGAGCGGTGGTTAATACCCATGACGCAAACTTTCATCAGGCTGCATCACCGGGCCAATGCGTCGCGCAGAATTGCGATACTGTGCGTTGCTGTTGTTGCCGGGATGATTGGCCTGTCTTACGCGTCTGTTCCGCTCTATCGTATATTTTGTCAGATGACCGGTTTTGGCGGCACAACCAACAAGGCAGAGGCCGCCCCCGAACAGGTTCTGGTTCGCCAGATGACAATACGCTTTGATGCCAGCGTGGCGCGCAGCCTCGCTTGGGAATTCGCCCCGGCGCAGGGCCCGCAGAAATTAAAAGTCGGCGAGGTTGGACTGGCGTTTTTCCGCGCCAAAAATCTGTCGGACAAACCGCTCAACGGCACCGCCAGCTTTAATGTCACACCCGCAAAAGCTGGCGCATATTTTTCCAAGATCGAATGTTTCTGCTTCACTGAGCAGCAGCTTGCTGCCGGTCAGGAAATAGACATGCCTGTGCAATATTTCATCGATCCATCGATTGATGAGGATGAAAACATGCACGACGTAAAGACCATAACGCTTTCCTACACCTTCCATCCAACCCACCCTAAGGTAGCCGTAACGGCGACCCCGTAACGGCGCAACTGAAGAGAAAAAGCATGGCAGACGCACACGCCCCACAACATGACTATCATCTGGTTGAACCCAGCGCCTGGCCGGTTATCGGCTCTATCAGCGCCTTTATTGCTGCCGTTGGCGGCGTCATCTCCATGCATGAAGGTCCGGCATGGGTCTTCTTCCTGGGTGCTGCCGGACTGGCCTACACCTTTATCGGCTGGTGGCGCGACGTTATCAACGAGGCCGAACATCTAGGCAATCACACGCCCGTGGTACAACTGCATCATCGCTATGGCATGCTGCTGTTTATTGCCTCTGAGGTTATGTTCTTTGTGGCCTGGTTCTGGGCATTCTTCAATGCCAGTCTGTTTCCGGATGCGACAGGCGGCATCTGGCCGCCAGAAGGCATCGAAACCCTCGACCCCTGGCATCTGCCGCTGCTGAATACGCTCATACTGCTGACCTCCGGTACGACGGTGACCTGGGCGCACCATGCACTGGTGCATGGTGACCGCAAGGGGCTGCGCTATGGCCTGATCCTGACAATCCTGTTGGGCGCACTGTTCACCGCTGTTCAGGCTTATGAATATAGCCATGCCAGCTTTGCTTTTGCCGGCAGCATCTATGGCTCCACATTCTACATGGCGACCGGCTTTCATGGCTTCCATGTGCTCGTTGGTACGATCTTCCTGATCGTCTGTCTCCTGCGCGCGGAACGTGGCCATTTCAAACCGGATCACCATTTCGGTTTCGAGGCGGCCGCCTGGTACTGGCACTTTGTGGACGTCGTTTGGCTGTTCCTGTTTGCCTGCATCTATGTCTGGGGCGGCTGATACGCCATTCCGGTTTATAACGAGACTTCAACAAGACGAATACCGCCGATAAACCGGCGGTATTCTACGTTATGACAGCCCTGTAATTCGGACATGAAGCCGGAAGTAGCCAGATAGATGACGACTGAAACACACCGGCCAACCCTGCGGCAGATTTTTACAGGGCTTCCGCTGGTTCCCAGCCTGATGACACTTGTTGCGCTGGCCGTGCTGGTTGGGCTTGGTGTCTGGCAATTACAACGATTGCACTGGAAGTCTGAAATTATCGCCACCATTGAGACGCAAATGACCCTTCCTGCCAGTCCATTACCCGCTGGCGACATAAACCCGGAGGAATGGCGCTATCGCAAAGCCCGGGTTGAGGGGCGGTTTCATCATGACAAAGAAATTCACATGTATGCGGCCAGCGCCAAGGGCAAACCCGGCTTTCTGATTATTACGCCGCTGGAGCGCCCCGATGGCAGCTTCGTGTTCTTCAACCGTGGCTGGGTGCCAATGGACAAACGCAACCCCGAGACCCGCAAGGAAGGCCAGATCGAAGGTTTGGTAACACTCGCAGGAATTGGTCGTAAACCATGGCTACAAAATACTTTTGTTGCGGATAATGAGCCAAAGGCAAATATCTGGTTCTACGGCGATCTGGATGGGATGGCTAAATTTCATGAAATAGTGCACTATGCCCCCATATTCCTGGAAGCGGACGAGACCCCCAATCCGGGTGGTTTGCCAATTGGCGGCCAAAGCCGCGTCAAGATAAGTAATGACCATCTAAACTATGCCCTTACCTGGTTCAGCCTCGCCGTTGCCCTCCTCATCGTCTACGGCTTCTATGTCGCAGAGCAATTCCGCGCGCGCGAATAGCGCGTATCGTTCGCTGGAGCAGCGCTTTACCCGCATCAGCAGTCTGGACGGCGCATTGTCCATACTCGATTGGGATCAGGCGACCATGATGCCTGAAGGCGGTGCCGACGCCCGTGCAGACCAGCTAGCCACACTGAAACTGATCCGCCACGAAACCCTGTGCAGCCCGGAGATTGCCGATCTGCTGGCCGAAGCAGAAGCCGGCGCATCCCAACTGGATGGCTGGCAGCAGACCAATCTTGCCCGTATGCGCCGTTCCTGGCGGCATGCTACGGCCCTGCCCGCTGATCTGGTCGATGCCCTGTCACGCGCCGCATGTGAATGCGAAATTACCTGGAGGTCGGCGCGCGAAAAGAATGATTTCAAGGCGCTGGCTTCTGGTCTTGATGTGTTGCTGCAATTAAGCCGGGAGGCAGCAAGCGCCAAAGCCGCCATTATGGGCTGCACGCCATATGATGCGTTGCTGGACCAGTTTGACAGTGGCATATCGGCGGTGGTGATTGATAAACTGTTTGCTGAACTGGAAGATTTCCTGCCTGATTTCCTACCCCCGGTTCTGGAGCGCCAGCGTAGCCTGCCTAGGATCATTCACCCCTCTGGCCCGTTTCCTGTTGCTAGCCAGCGCAGCATTGCCGTAGCCCTGATGCGGGATATGGGATTTGATTTTGAACATGGCCGTCTGGATGTCAGTCACCATCCATTTTCCGGTGGCGTACCGGAAGATGCGCGCATCACCACCCGTTATAGCGAAACGGAGTTTTTGCAGGGCCTGATGGCCGTACTGCACGAAACCGGCCATGCCCTTTATGAACGCGGCCTGCCCAAAGCCTGGCGCAGTCAGCCGATCGGACGCGCGCGTGGGATGATCACCCATGAAAGCCAATCCCTGATCATAGAGATGCAGGCCTGCCGCAGCCGCGAATTCACCCGCTATCTTGCACCAAAATTGGCGATGGCTTTTGGCGATCAGGCGGCCTGGTCACCGGACAATCTATTGCGCATGTTTCAGCATGTGGAAGCCGATCTGATCCGGGTGCATGCCAATGAGGTGACCTATCCGTTGCATGTGATACTGCGTTACCGTCTGGAACGCGCGATGATCGGCGGCGATCTGCAAATCCGTGATCTGCCCGGCGCATGGAATGAAGGGATGCACGATCTTCTGGGCATTACGCCCCCCAATGACTCTGATGGCTGTATGCAGGACGTGCATTGGGCGGCTGGACTGTTCGGTTATTTCCCTACCTATACGCTAGGGGCGCTGGCGGCGGCGCAGTTTTTTGATGCTGCGAGAAAAGACATAACAGAAATTCTTCCTGAATTATCAAAGGGAAATTTTTATCCTTTGATGGGATGGTTGAATGATAATGTGCATCAATGGGGTAGCCGCTACAGCAGTGATGAATTATTGCAGAGAGCGACCGGCGCACCACTAGGCACGGCGGCTTTCAAGGCGCATCTTCGCGCACGTTATTTACCTGGTTAGGCCGGAACAGACTTTATGAAATATATCAGTACCCGTGGGCAGGCCCGGCAGTTGGATTTCGACGAAGCGCTTTTGGTTGGCCTCGCCGACGATGGCGGCCTGTATGTACCACTTTACTGGCCCGAGTTTTTCATTCAGGACATTCACAAGATGGCTGGGCTTCCCTATGCGGAACTGGCGCTGCGCATCATGCAGCCGCTGGTCGGTAACGCTATCGAGGCGGCCACACTCAAACGTCTGATTGATGAATCCTATGCCAGCTTTGACCATGTGGCGGTCACGCCTCTGGTGCAGCTTGATCATAATAACTGGTTGCTGGAACTGTTTCACGGGCCGACACTGGCGTTCAAGGATGTGGCTCTGCAACTGGTTGGACGGCTGTTTGACCATGTGCTGACGAAACGCAAGCAGCGCGTGAATATTCTGGTGGCGACTTCGGGTGATACCGGCAGCGCCGCGATTCACGCCATCAAGGGGCGGGAGGCGGCAAACATATTCGTGCTGCATCCCAAAGGCCGCACGTCGGAAATTCAGCGCCGCCAGATGACCACGGTGCTGGATGCCAATGTGCATAACATTGCCGTTGAGGGCACGTTTGACGATTGCCAGAATCTGGTGAAAGCCATGTTCAATCATGCCGATTTTCGTGCCCGCACCCACCTGTCAGGCATGAATTCGATCAACTGGGCGCGGGTGATGCCGCAGATCGTTTATTATTTTCACGCGGCGCTATCCCTGGGGGGCGGCTTGCGGCCCCTGGATTTCAGTGTACCCACAGGGAATTTTGGCGATATCTATGCGGGTTATGCCGCCAAACGCATGGGCCTGCCTGTCAACCGGCTGCTGATCGCCACGAATAACAACGATATTCTGGCGCGCACCCTGGCCACGGGAAAATACACACTGGGGCAGGTTCACCCAACCTTAAGCCCCAGCATGGATATTCAGGTATCCAGCAATTTTGAGCGGTTGCTGTTTGAAGCCAATTCAAGGGACGCAGATCGCGTGACGGTGCAAATGGATGCTTTGCCACAATCGGGCAGCTTTACCCTGTCGCCCGCAGCGCATGATTATATCACCAGCCAGTTCAGCGCCCATCGCGTGGACGAGGCAGCAACCTTGAATGAAATCACCCGCACCTTTCAGGAAACCGGCATGCAGATCGATCCGCATACCGCCGTAGGGCGCGCGGCGGCGCGTTTGCACCAGAACGATTCGAAAATCCCGATGGTGACCCTGGCCACAGCGCACCCGGCAAAATTCCCCGACCCGGTGGAAAAAGCAACCGGCATTCGCCCGCAACTGCCGTCGCGCTATCACGATCTGCTGAAATCACCCGAACGCTGCACCACACTGGTGAATGATCTTGCAACTGTTGAAGCTTTTATTGAGGCGAAAATCCAATGACACTGGCACCCCGCGTAACAACATTAGCCAACGGCCTGCGCGTCGTAAGCGCACATATGCCACATCTGGAAAGCGTCGCCATTGGCATCTGGGTGGATAGCGGCGCGCGCCATGAAACCCAGCAGATGCACGGCATTTCGCACCTGCTGGAGCATATGGCATTCAAAGGCACAAAACGGCGCAGCGCCTTACAGATCGCAGAAGAAATCGAAGCGGTTGGCGGGCATGTCAACGCCTATACCAGCCGTGAAAACACCGCTTATTATATCCGTGTCCTGAAAAATGACGCGGCCCTGGCGGTGGATATGCTGGCGGACATTCTGCAGGAATCCGTGTTCGACCCGTCAGAACTGGAGCGCGAACAGGATGTGATCGTGCAGGAAATCGGTCAGGCGCTGGATACCCCCGATGATCTGGTCTATGACCGCCTGCAGGAAATGGCCTATCCCGATCAGGCCATCGGCCGCACGATTCTTGGAACGCCGGACAGTGTGGGCGGTATGACGCCGGAGATTTTGCGCGGACACATGGCGCGCAATTACCGCGCCCAGGACATGGTGCTGTCGGCGGCCGGTAACATTGACCATGATGCACTTGTCAAACTGGCCGAGGAAAAATTCTCCAGCCTTGGTCAATCGACGCACCGTGATCTGCAGCATGCGCAATATCATGGCGGCGACGCCCGTGAAACCAAGGATCTGGAACAGGTGCATCTGGTAATGGCGCTGGAAGGTGTCACTTATGACGACCCGGATTATTTCGCCAGTCAGGTCTTCACCACTATTCTGGGCGGTGGCATGTCGTCGCGCCTGTTTCAGGAGGTGCGTGAAAAACGTGGTCTATGTTATTCAGTTTATGCATTTTCCAGCTCTTTCGTGGATACGGGAATTACCGGTGTATATGTCGGAACGGGACCAGACAGATTGGGTGAACTTGTGCCGGTCCTTGTCAATGAAATGCAGGGAGTGGCCGGTTCTGTGCGTTCCGACGAAGTGGCACGCGCCCGCGCACAGTTAAAGGCAGGCCTGCTGATGGGGCTTGAATCCCCCAGTTCCCGGTGTGAGCAGATGGCGCGCCATCTGCTGATCCGGGGGCGCCTGCTAACCAATGCCGAACTGGTGGAAAAAATTGATTCGGTCGATGCTGCGGCGGTGCAACGCTATGCCGACAGGATGTTGAACAAGCCAAAATTAGCCGTTTCTGCGCTAGGCCCCATTACGCAGCTTGAATCCAGCAGCAAAATAGCGGCAAGATTCGGCGCGGGATAATTTCGCAGCGTTAAAATGGCTGCGTTCGGGGAGAATCATTCAGGATTATGTCCTTATTACGGCCATCGGTGTTGATGAGTGAACAGGTGCGGATTGAGGGACGCAGGGTTTTTCTGCGCGCCCCCCTTGTCAGTGATTTTGATGAATGGGCCACATTGCGCGAAACCAGCCGTGCATTCCTGACTCCATGGGAACCTATATGGCCCGCAGATGATCTTAGCCGCCCTGCATACCGCCGCCGCCTGAAACGCTATGCACAGGAAATGCGCGAGGATACGGGCTATGCCCTGTTCATATTTCGTCAGGAAGATTCCGCATTGATCGGCGGCCTTACCCTCAGCAATATCCGGCGCGGTGTGACGCAATCCGGTACGCTGGGATACTGGATGGGACAGCCATATTCGGGCCAGGGCTATATGCGCGAGGCGGCGCGCTGTATAGTGCCATTTGTGTTTGAACAGCTTGGCCTGCACCGGCTGGAAGCGGCCTGCGTACCCAACAATGAACCGTCCAAGGCCGTGTTACGTCATGCGGGCTTTCAGGAAGAAGGTCTGGCGCGCCGCTATCTGCGTATCAACGGCGTGTGGCAGGACCATCTATTGTTTGCGCTGCTGGAAAGTGATCTGGCGGCGAGAGCGCCACGGTTATTATGAAGAATTTTCTCATACTGCGCCCCCCACCCCGGCCCTCCCCACGAGGGGGGGGGAGAAGAAACTCCGCACTCGGTGGCAAAGCCCCTCCCCCTCGTGGGGAGGGGTTGGGGTGGGGGGCTGCGAAAAAATTTACGTTAGTAAAAATTTCTCTTATCTTACTAACCGCTTTCATCATCCTCGCCTCCCCCGCCCACGCCCAATCCACATTGAGCATAGAAGCGGATAGCAACCCGGAATATCTGGCCAACCTCTCACAATTATTCGCCGATGCAAATCGCATTGCCCCCGATGCCCTGAGCGGCGAAGGCCCGTTATTGCGTATTACACCCGATGGCGCGGTAAGTGCGGCGGATAAAAGCACACTTTCCGCCACGGATCAGGCATTGGCAGAATCCGCGCGGCGTTTGTTCAACCTGTACCGGTCACTGGGCGGCCAGACGGGAACCCGAGCACTGTTGTTACAGCGCACAAAAAACGGTTTGTTTGCGGCGCGCGAAGGCATGGCCGGAACATTGTCCCGCTCGCTTGGCGCCGCCATGGGGGGGGCGCTGCAAGACATTGCCAGAACAGATAGCGGCCTGCCGGCATCCGCAGCCGCATGGCTGCCACAACTGGCTGCGGCCCTGAGCAGTCCCGGCATGCTTGCGCCCCCCTACCCCGTGGCGCGCGTCCTGCGAAATCAGCGCACTGTGATTACGCTTTCCGGTCCCGAAATCGCGCGCGCTGGCGCCGACGCCATTCTGGCGGGGCCACCCGGCAGTACGATCAACATACTCAAAACGGAAGGCGGACGTTTGCAGGCCAGCACCGTTTTTTCTGAAACCACGCCGGAAGGTTTCGCAAAACTATATTTATACCGCAGCGGTGATGCGCTAAGGCCGGTTGCCAGTTTCGACATAGCCGTGGGTGCTGGCCGCGCCGGTGCGACAGGGGCGGAACCCGATGATTATGGTGCAACTGCCAGAACCGCAATGACACTGTTACAGGCGGGCGCAACACGCGCCAGCCTCGAAGGACAAATTAGCGCAGCCAACGATGTCGATATGTTTTCACTGCGCGTATCTGAACCGGGAATGCTTGCCGTGAATTCGCGCGGGTCCAGCGATGTCACCGCCCGTCTGATGGATAGTCGCGGCAACCCGGTGGCAAGTAATGACGATGGTGGCGCGGGCTATAATTTCGGGCTTAACACACCGGTTAATCCGGGTACCTATCTGCTTTCCGTCCAGCACTGCTGTGGCGGAAATGGCAAGTATCAGATCAATACCACGCTGACGGCAAAATAAGCCGCCTTTATTCCCCATACACTCTTCGAGGACGTTCCGCGCCTTTTTCCTGGAGCAACAATATCCCCTGATATTTTTCGCGGATGGTCATGGTGACATCACGGTTTTGCTGTGTGTCACGCACAACGCGCGGGGTAATCATCACCAGCAGCTCGGTGCGTTGCGCCGAATTATTGGTGCGCCCGAACAGATTGCCCAGCACCGGCACCTGATGCAGGATGGGGATGCCACTGCGGCCTTTTGAGGCCTGTTCACGGATCAGGCCGCCCAGCAGAATGGTTTCGCCATCGCGCACGCCCACAGTGCTAAGGAAGCTGCGCTGCTGAATGGTGGGAGAATTGATGGTAGAGCTGCCCGAGCTTTGGGTGTTTACCGCCGCGCTGACTTCCTGCACGATTTGCAGGGTTACCATGCCGCCGGAATTTACCTGCGGGGTTACTTCCAGCAATACGCCGGTACTGCGATATTGCACCGTATTCAGCGTACGGGAATCATTTGTCAGCCCGTCGGCAGTTTGTGTGATGATCGGAACTTCATCGCCGACACGCAACCGCGCGACCTGATTGTCCAGCACGAAAAGTGTCGGCGCGGAAATCATGTTGACGCTGGTTAAATCCGACAGCGCATCCAGCACGACCCGGTTCTGCCCTGCCCTGCCCGATAGCGAAAACGCAAAGCCGCCGCCCGGTGGCGATGACAGGTTTGGCGCAATGCCTGTGGCCGACGCGCCCGATGTCAGTTGGGTGATGCTGTCTTCATCAATTTTCAGTCCGCCCGTATCCAGGAAATATTGCACCCCATAGCGTAGGGTGTCGCCCAGGCTGACCTCTACGATTTGCGCCTCAATCATCACTTGCAGCGGGGCGATGTCCAGTTTTCCCAGTACGTCCTTGACCTGCTGATACTGGCGTTCATTGCCCTGAATCAGCAGTGCGTTTTTGGACCGGTCCGCCGTGATGCGCAGGGGGGGCGGGGCAATGCCCGCAGAATTTCCCGATGGGATTGGCAATGCAATCTCCACATCTGTACCGGTTTGGGTTGCATCCGGCGCCGTTTCGCGCGCGCCCGATGCGCTGGTAAAAATTTCCTGTAGGGTTTTCACCATATCGGGAGCGGAGCCATGCTGCATGAAATACACAAACACCGTCTGTTCATCGGCGCGGCGCGTACGGTCCAGCCGCCGGATCCAGTCGCGCGCCTGACTTAAATAGTTCTGCTGTGAAGACAGCACCATCAGCGCGTTCAATCGCTCGACCGGTACAAAGCGCACAAGGCCCGCAAGCGGTCCCTTTCCGGTATCGCCGAAAATATTCTCCAACTCAAACAAAATGGTTCGGACATCGACATGCTCAAGGCTGATCAGCAACACCGACTGATCGGCCATGGCGTTCACATCAAACAGAGCAATGGTTTCACGCACCGACTGACGTTCCGGCCCAGTGCCGCCGACGATCAGCAGATTGCGCTGTGCATCGACATTTACCGGGCGGCCTTCGGGCACTAGCGGCGCGATTAGCTTCGCCATCTCAGCGGCGCCAATATAAGACAGTGCAAACACTTCGAAACCCGCACCCGTACCAGACGGCAATCCAGCGCCCACCGGCGCGCCCGGTAAATCCATGCCGATGGCGGATTTGATACGATATACCTCGCCCTGATTGATCAACACGGCATTCATGCTGGACAGGATCGCTTCCAGCACCGGAATCAGCGCGTCGCGGTTAACCGGCATGCCGGTATTCAGCGACGCACTCCCCTGTACGCCTGCATCAATGGTGAATGGAACCCTCAGCAGGTCGCCCAGGATGACGCCCGCAATTTCCGCAATGCTGGCGTTCTGAAAATTCAGGCTGATATCCCCCGCAGCCGTGGCCGTGCGCGGCGTAGCATCGGGCGCTGAACCGCCGGGTGCGGGATAATATTCCTCAATGGGCTTTGCCGGAGCGTTCAAGGGTGTCGCAGCGGCCGATACAGGGGATGGATTCTGGGGAGCTTTCGCAACCGGGGGCTGGGGCACGGGTACAGCCAAACGCTGGCGCTGATCCGCACAACCGGCCAGCGCAACAAACATCGCTAAAAATAGAAATGCTGCATTTAGAGTGGGATGATATTGGATTGAATCCCCCTGCATTGTCATTGCGCGGACAAGCCGGGTAATGACAGCGATACGGGAAGGGCAAGGGATCAACCTAAAATCATCAGGCCCTGATAGATGCCGCCGCTTAAAAATACTCATGAGCCTGTTCAATCTGCACTACCGCCATTATTCTGCAGGGATACTTCCTTGCGGTTTCCGGCCTTTTCCAGGACCAGCCGCGCGCGCGACACTTCTGTTAAAGTCCAGCCGTCCAGTTCTGCCCCCTGCGCTATCCGGCTCACTGTGTCACCCGCGGCCTTGCGGATCAAGACCAGGCGCTGTTGCCCCGCAATCACCACCCCTACCACCGGATAAATGCCCAGCAGCATGACCTCGCCTGTATGGCCAGGATTCAAGGCCGGGGCCGCAACCGGACGCCGGGTGGCCACAAAAACCGGACGCTGGACGATTTCGTCATATTTCTCAAGCGGCCCCGGATCATTGAAATCTGACGGGGCCTGCGGCGCATTTATGGCTATCCCCGGCCCGCTGTCTGTGACCATGGGATCGCGCAACCAGGGTATAATTGCGATCCCGGTCAACACGGCGCCCGCCGTCAGCAAAATCTTGCGCATGATCATTCTGCTGCCCGACGAAAGCCCGAAACATCCATCTGCACGTCCAGATGACCGCCCGGCACACTATCCTGATCGCTGCGCGCCCGTACAAAGAGATTATCCAGCAATAGCAGCGGCCGGTGACTTTCCACTGCATGCAAAAGTGCGCGCAGGGACTGTGTATTCGCCGTAACCCGGATACGGCCCATGGCGGCTTTCAATGGTGCGTCATCAGTATTTGTCACCGGCAATAATTCGAAGCTTAATAACAATGCCCCGCTGTCCGCCGCTATCTCGCCCATGCGTTGCTGCAAATAAGCAGCGGCGGCGGCGGCGCTTTCCCCTGGCAGCAACAATGCATCCAGCGCATCATTTTTTCCGGCATGGGCCACTTTTCCGCGCGCAACGGCGCGCTGATAAATTTGCAATTGCGCCGAGGCCGCCTCCAGCCTGTGCCTGGTATTGGAAAGCGCTTCCAGATAAGGATGCGCCGCGCCAAACCATACCAGCATGATTGCGCCCAATAATAACAATAACGCCACTGCGCGCCCGCGCATATTTTCAAGCGCGCTCATTCTGTCTGCTCCGCCACTGATGCTGCGCGCAACTGAATGGTCAACTGAAATTGCTCCAGCCCCTGCACCGGGTCACGCAAAGTGGGCGCAGTGAATTCCACCTTTGCCACCTGATCGAGCGCCTCCAGTGGCGCAATCAAGTCTGGCGCCGCATGGGCTACGCCCTGTAATGCAAGGGTGCGGCCGGAAAGTTCAAACTGCGCCAGATGCGCCGTATCGGGAAGTGCGGTGCTGATTGCATTCAACAATGCTGTAACAGGCGGTCTCTGGCCACGCAATTCCACCAGATAGGTCATCTGTGATTGCGCATCCCCTGCCCCATTCCCTGGATTGTCCGGCAATGCGGCCTGCCGCGCTTGAGCAAGTGCCTTTTCAACATCTGATAACGCCACTGAATTTCGCCAGAAAGGCGATACCAGTGAAACCAGCAACAAGATGGATACAACCGCCAGCAAAATTTTAGGCGCTGGTTCTTTGCGCAGTGGCCTAAGAATGTGAACGGTATCGCCAGCTGAATTTTCGTTCGCATCATCGGCCAGTGTAATCCGATCCGGAACAATCCCTGATCTGGACAATGTTTGCAGCACCATATCCGTGCTGGCGCATGGAACCAGCGCCAGATGCGCCATCACCCTGCCACGAGGATCAATCGTATCTTCTACGTGATAGCCCAGATAGACCTGATCTGGCGCAAATGGGGTTTGCCGTTCAATTTCACCTGCAACGGCATCATAGCCCCGTGGCAATGCAGAAACCGCTATGGGCGCCTGCCGCCGTAACCCCTGCGCCGATGGAATGCGCAGAACACATTCGGCGCCTGTTGCGCGATAGCGCGCCACCTGGTCACCCTTTCCGGCCTGTGATAAAAGTCCTAGCATTTGCGCGGCGCCCCCAACACATCGCCGCACGGTAAAATCATTTCCCTCTGGAACCAGCACTATCACTTCGCGGGCAAGCCCGGACAGTACAGCCAGCCGGGGCGGGACGAGCGTTCGCAATTCAGCACCCCACCAGCGCAGAAACGCTGTGATGCGGCCTTGCTTCAAATCCGGATTTTGTCCCGTTTCAGACACGCGCCAAATGACCATTTAAAAATGCTGAACCAACTGGCCGGGTCGTCTGCCGACCGATCCTGCCCCCTAACTTTCATAGCATAAACAAGGATCAGCATGTTAGATCTGACGCAATGGCCATTTTAGCGGATTTTACGAGGCAGCCTGCACATCGCGCATGATCCAGCCGCCACCAAGCACACGGCTGCTTTCGCCCGCCTCATAAATCACGCAGGCCTGGCCGGGGGCCACCGCCTCTTCCGGTTGGTGCAGGGTAATGTTGGCGCCACCTGCACCGTCCGGGAACAGTGCCCCGGGAACCGCTGGCCGTGTAGAGCGTACCTTGACCGCAACTTCCTGCCCTTCAATAGAAGGCGGACTATCCCCAAGCCAGTTAAGCTGACGCACCCGCACATGACGGCGAAGCAATGCTTCGCGCGGCCCGACAATCACCTGGCGCCGACCCGCATCCAGGCGCACAACGAACAGGGGTTCGCCCCCGCCAACCCCAAGGCCGCGGCGCTGACCAACCGTATAATGAATGATACCCTGATGACGCGCCAGGACGCGGCCATCGAGATGCACGATGTCGCCGGGACCCACCGCATCGGGGCGCAGTTTTTCGATTACGCTTGCATAGCCGCCTTGCGGCACGAAACAGATATCCTGACTGTCCGGCTTGTCCGCAACCGCCAAACCAAGGCGCCCCGCGATGGCGCGGGTTTCATCCTTGTACAGATCACCCAGCGGGAAGCGTAAATAGTCCAGTTGCGCGCCAGTGGTTGCAAACAGAAAATAGCTCTGGTCGCGATCAGGATCCACGGCGCGGTGCAGTTCTGGCCCCTGCTTGCCCATTATCCGGCGCACATAATGACCGGTAACAAGAGCCTGTGCGCCAAGCTCGCGCGCCACCTGAAGCAAATCGGTGAATTTTACCGTCTGGTTACAGGTCACACAGGGAACCGGTGTTTCACCGGCAAGATAACTATCTGCAAAATCATCCATCACTGTTTGACGAAACCGGCTTTCATAATCCAGCACATAATGTGGAATACCGATTTTTTCAGCTACAAAGCGAGCGTCATAAATATCCTGTCCTGCACAGCAGGCGCCCTTGCGCGAAACCGCAGCGCCATGGTCATATAATTGCAGGGTGACGCCAACCGTATCATAGCCCTGTTCATGCAGCAGCGCGGCGGCAACAGATGAATCGACGCCCCCCGACATGGCGACGACGACCCGCGTTGCACCGGGTACGCCCGGCAGGCCCAAATTGGTTAATTGCAGTGTATGTGACATCGCGCCTAAATACAGGCACCCGGCGCTTACGGCAAGCGCCGTGCTTTAGAGGAAGTTCAGCAGACTGAGCTGGGATATTTGACGGAGCAAGTTATAGGAGGCCTCCACCGCCAGCTTATCCTGATTAAACCTGGAGATGGCCTCCGCCATATCCACTTCCGACAAATCGGAAATAAGCTGCTTGTTCACATTATCCAGTGCTTCATTACGGATCGTTACGGCTTCGATACGTTTTGAGATATACCCGTTGTTTGTCTGCAATTTGATAATTTCGGAAAGCACATTATCCAGATTGGTCACTTCAGCCTGGAGAATCGCGCGGTCGGCCGGCGTCAAAACCTGATTAAATGGTGTCGCTGCATTATATTCCGCCAACCGCTTGACAGAGGCCATCATGTTAATACCCATCTCGTCCGCCAGAATACTGTGTTCGATGGTCAGATTTTGTTCAACGCGCACCTGAGCCTTTTGCTGGCTGTTATCAAAAAAACTTGCAATAGGCGATGCAACCGTCGCCAGATCAGCCAGATCCACGGCATTGAATGGCTGCACGTCTGTTCGTGATCCGGCAAAAAGAAACCTGCCTGCAAACCGGGTATTCAGCACAGCTTTACCCGACACAAATGCGCTATCCAGATCGATGGAGACGGTACGGCCACTATTCGTCGCCAATGACCCCAATATACTGTCGCGTAATGTTTTTGCGGAATCATACATTGCCGTCAATCCGGTATCCTGAAAATTGACCTGCGCGCCGATCTGTTGCCCCAGTTCAATAAATTGTAAAGTCCGGCTTTCAACCGTCCGGGCGCTAACAAGAGTTGCTGCATCGCGCGCTATCCCGTCATAACGATCAGCTTTGAACCCGGTCGCCACCTGACGCTGATCATCCGCCACCAGGTTTTGTGCGCGTAGCATCTGGCTGACTATGGACTGCTGTTGTGAAAGCGTTGAAATTCGCGTCATATCACTATTCCCTCAGCTATTACACAGCATCCAGCAGCGCATTGAACAATTCCTCGGCGGCTTTAATCATGCGGGCAGCCGCATTATAAGCGTTCTGATAGACCACAAGATTAGCCAGTTCTTCGTCAAGATTGACGCCAGAAATATCGCTGATCTGAGAGTTTATTTCGTCCCGGATGCCGCTACGATCATCGCCGATCGCCTTGGCCTGCGCCGCCAGTCTGGCAGCAGTTGACAGAATCTGACCACTATAATCGCTCAGGGTTGCAGACAGCCCTGTGATATGCCCGGCCGCATCAAATTTTGTTATTTTGTCTTCCAGCGCGTGAAATGCTATTGCCCCGCGATCATCCGCGACACCAAGCGCAGCGGTCCCGGGCGCTGTTACATTTAGTTTTGCCAGTGCAAGCCGGTTATTGTTCGAGAAGATATCGGAACGTACTTCCATACCCATCGCCTGGTTTTGCCGTGCACCAGGCCCAATTCCAAAAATCTGTGAAAGACCAAGTCCCGTGCCACCACGGTTTGTTAAATCATTCACCGAATATAGCGCTCCCCCCTCGTACGCAGGTGCAGGTGTGAAAGCGAGTTGACCACTGGCATCCAAAGCAAAACTTCCATAAGGAGCTACGCCTGTATTGAGTTGCGTAATCACATCACCCACAGTCGCGCCGGCCACCGTGAGTGTAAAATCCAGTGGGATCTGTCCCTGTGCATCGATGAATTTGAACTGCGCCGTACTGCCAAGCGTGAACCCATGAGCGGCGCCAGCCGAGATACCTGTTTGATAATGGCTTGGCTTATCGGCCCTCACCAGGTCATTAAGACCAAAGAAATGCGCAAAGCCACGTCCCGCCCGCGAGCTGGGTAATGCGCTATCCTGCACCATCGCCACGCCATGGGCAGGGTTTGTGGCGGAAAGCGTCATTACGCCGTTCACAAAGGTGAGGCTGCCACTGGCGCCAAGCCCGGTATTAATGGCCGCAACAGCGTCCCCAATCGTTGCGCCGCCAAACGCTACAGGCGCACCGCCATTAATCCGGTATTGATTATTCGTAAAATCAGCCTGGACACTGACGACAGTCAGGCCTGTAGCATCCGTAACACTGAAATTACTGATGCCGGAAAAATTATGCGCATCAGCTGCAAGAAGTCCCGTATTAATACCCGTCAATCGATTGGGCGCCGGCACTGCCGAGCTATCATTATGAATTGCATTCAATTGGTCCGCGAGTTTTGAGGCCAGCTCTCCAACCTCTTCTGCAATTTTTGGCAGGGTCACATCCCGCATATCAAGCAGACCGCGCAGCTCACCTGATAAAATATGCGTCTCCAACGGTTGCCCAACCGGACTAACCGCACCCGTGGCAAAGTCGGTATTATGAAGCGTTATACGTGGAAAAATGGTGTCTGGCGTAACGGTAGCCCCAGACTCATATTTCATTTTTGTCAGCGTGGTGCTGACCATAAAAATACCATCCGATGTCGCAACAAATGTTCGTCCGTCTGCCTGGGGTGAAATACGAATATCTATAATTTTGGATAGCGCCGTCAACGACTGCTGACGCTGATCAATCAGGGCGCCTGCGTCATTGCTTAATGAGTTTGAAGCGACAATTTGAACATTTAAATCATAGATGTTTTTTAACAGGTCATTGACAATTCCGATGCGACCGAAAATATCCTGATCCGCATCACCCCTGATTTGTTGCACAGATGTTGCAAGTTTTCCCAGTTCATCAAGGGACGCCTGTACGCTATTCACACCGGCTCCACGCCGGACATTCGATGTCGGATCGATCTGCATCTCGGAAAGATCGGCAAACATCGCATTAATTTTTGAGGCGATAGAATTGTTAGCTGACGGATCCCCCAGCGTTGATTGCAGCCGGTCATGGAGTTTCGAAATAATTCCCGCCGCTTCTGCGTTTGATGTTGCCCTGTAAGATTCACGGGTTAAAAAATCATTGGCTATGCGGGTTACATCTGAAATTTCAACGCCACCCAATGCGCGTGACTGAAAATTGACCTGACGCCGTGCAAAATCCGGATTATTTACATTTGCGATATTGGTAGATGTATGGCGAAGTGCCGTCTGGCTTGTTTGCAAGCCACTAATCGCATTACCAAGAATTCCAATTCCAGACATTTTGACATCCTTTCTCGCATATATGTGTGCAAGCTTGATGCCAGACTCCCGGAAAGCGGACTAATCCCAGAAAATAGCCATTTTTTAGAATTTTTGCGCCGCGCAGAAAGATGTCGGCTGTCGCGCATGGAAGAATTTTCCCTGTTGGCGCTAGTTTCCGGGCGATGTTTGCCGGTCATCTCAAAAAACCGGAAATAGTGGTTTTCCCGGATCGAAAATTTCGCGCTTTTTGGGATTTTTATAACTTGGCCCGCCCCTTGCTAGTGATAGTTCGTCTTATGCCTGTTTGTGATCAGGCGTGGCTACACAGAATGGCCGCCATAAAAATGGTGGTGACGAACAGGGATCAAAATGGAACTGTTACAGAATATATTTGCACTGCCCGGCCAGGGAATAACAAATACGGCCGCTTCTATTGCATCCCGCACTGTTCCTGCAAGCACTGGCACTACCGGTTTGTCGGCAGGCGTCACGCCTGACAGCCCCCATCAAGACAACCCCAAGGTTATTGCAGAATTCGGAAACCTATTAGACATTATTCTGGGGCTTACCCCTGCACCAGAGAACATGGACGACAGAACCAGCGCCGTTACTGATTTTTCAAATATATTCACGAACCCGCTGCTAACCGTTTTGCCGCCTGCCATTGTGACGAAAGCCCTTTCTTCTGTAATTTCAGCAGACGAAGCTGCGTCAAATAACGGGCAAACGCCGAAAAACAGCCTGCTTTCGTCTGGCACCCTAACTACGTCTTCCGGAAATGAAAAAAAACCTGAAACAGCGGATCAGAATATTGCAGCGGATACAAAATCCGGAATTATGTATCCAAAAATCAACCTGCTGCCAGACTCGGAAGTTACCACTATCGTAACCAGGCCATCTGATGCAGAAACAGAAAACATAGCATCTACTTCATCTGCGCCTGCGCTGGCCGCAACCTCAGACATGAAAATTAATATTTTTCAAACATCACAGGAAAATCATACTGATTCGATGTCCACATCCGTGGAAAATAAAACGGTGTCCCTGACCGATAAGTTGCTGAATAGCGCCGCAGCCATATCCTTGCCGGTTACTGACAATGTTCCCTTGAACACGATAGCTCCCGCACAGGAACCTTTACACAAACAAACGCTCATCACGGCTCAAGCAGAAGATAGTAATCTGTATACAGATTCCAGGGAAATAATTTCCAGCGCCCTGAAAATTGCCCCAGATTCCGCACATGCTTCTATTAACCAATCCATTACACCACAACAGGCAGTAACAAACCCGCCGCCAATTGCCATCCAGGGCGCGTCAAACTCCAAAACCGTTGACCAGAACACTACACAAAAAAAGAAACCCGAAATATTGACCGGCACCGTTGATACTGTGGCGTTACAGCAACCCTTGGATCCGCAAATTCCAGTCGAATCTGCTGCTGCGTTGGAACCGCAGCTTGACAGTCGGCAGCAGAATTTAACGCCAACATCCCCGCGTAAAAATACAACGCCACAGCACGGGGCTAATCCGGCGGCTTCTGAAGCAGCAGCGCAGGTTTTATCAGCAGAATTAGCCGCGCCCCTGAATATGAAACCAGCAACCGGCAGCAATATTCCTGCGGAAACGCAGCTGGTGCGCCAACAGGATAAGTTGCCCATTCAGCCCTTGCCGGATTCGAATGCAGGCCGTGTCGCCGTGTCGGCTGCAACGCCGCCAGTTACAACGGCCGTGCAAGCACAAATAATCACATCACAGCCGCAAACAATTTTGGATGGGCAAGGTTTTACGCAGGCATTAGTCCAGGCTTCAGAAGGGCTTTTGGCCGCGGCCCCCGATGGTTTACAGCAATTCGTCGGCACGGATCTGACGCAGAGCGAAACGGGCAATATTGTTATGATGGACAAGCCGGAGGCCCTTCGCTCCGGCGCCGGGCCGGTACTACCGCGCGCTGAAACGCCGCCCCAGCATGTAAGCCCGCCGATACGCGATATCGCCATTCATATTGCGCAGCATACTGACACGGTAGCGAACCGCTTTCAGTTGCGGCTTGATCCGCCAGAACTGGGCCGTGTGGATGTGCGCATGGAAGTTTCCGCAGAAGGAAAACTGAGTGCCGTCATAGCGGTAGAAAGACCGGAAACACTGGATTTGCTGCAACGTGATTCACGCGCTCTGGAACGAAGCCTGATGGAAGCTGGCCTGAAGACCGACAGTAATTCACTGAGCTTCTCGCTCAAGGGCGGGCGGCAGGATCAGCAGCATGCTGACTTAGCCTATAACGGGCCTGATAGAGGCGGCGACCCTTTGTCAGATGACTGGGATGACACTGTTGCGCCTATAGCAGCGCGTTTTGCGAACCGCGCCATTAATATCCAAATTTAGGAAAAACGATTATGGCTATAAACGGGCTGTCCCCGGCAATAATTTCGGATCCAAAAAATCCCTCGACGGCAGCAGCGTCTGCGGCTTCAACTTCGACGCCTGCACCCGTTATTACGGCTTCTGGTAATGCACTGAATAAACTGGCAAATGATTTTGACAGCTTCTTGACATTGCTGACTACCCAGTTGCAAAACCAGGATCCGCTGGAACCTATGGATTCAAAGGAATTTACCAGCCAATTGGTGCAGTTTACGTCGGTTGAACAGTCAATTCAGTCTAACAAAAATCTGGAAAAGCTGATTGCGCTTACCAGCGGCAATACATCTAGCGCCGCATTTAATTACATTGGTCGCGAAGTAAGAATGGCCAACAGTAGTACCAATCTGTCTAACGGAATGGCGAACTGGTCCTACGAGGTTGATCCGAAAGCAGCAAGCAGTGCCGTCACTGTCCTGGACGCAAAAGGCAATGCCGTATTTACTGTAGAAGGCGTAACAGGCGCTGGCACGCATAATTTCTCATGGAACGGCAAAGATAAAAACGGCAATCCATTCCCTGATGGTGTCTACAGTCTTAGCGTTTCGGCACTTGATCTCAACAAAAAACCCGTCACGGCAAAGGTTTTCACAACCGGCACCGTTACCAATGTGGAGATTTCTGGCGATGAGCCATCGCTCTTTATTGGTAGCGTCAAAGTCCCTCTCAAGGATGTGCTGTCTGTAACCAGGAGCAGCAGTGCGGGCGCGCCACTCGATTACATCGGGCGTGAAATCAGAACAATAAATACAAACACGAACCTTGCCAATGGAACCGCAAACTGGACCTATGAAGTTGATCCAAAGGCCGCCAGCACTGTCGTCACACTGAAGGATAGCGCGGGCAAAGTGATGCTTGAACAGAATGTAACACCGGAAGCCGGTCTGAATACCCTGACGTGGAATGGCGTGGATAAAAACGGCGATCAGCAGCCCGATGGTGTGTACAGCATCAGCATAACGGCGGTTGACAAGAACGATGTTCCCGTCAGCAGCAAGGTGTTCACTAATGGCACGGTGACCAGTGTTGACTCATCAGGCAATCAGCCCGTTTTGGTAGTCGGTGGCGTGAAGATCAATCTCAGTGATGTTCTCACCGTGACGGAACCGGCAAAAACAGCCACAGCCACAACAGGTGGATCGTAAAAAAATCAATGGCGTCCATACGGGCGTCATTCAAATCTCAATCGGCGTAATGAATGATGCGCCTTAACAGGAAGCCGGTCGGCGCTTCGAACAAGTGACGCCCGCAAGAGGAAAATCAAATGAGTATTTATGGTGCACTATTTAGCGGCGTATCCGGATTAACGGCGAACGCCAGCGCGCTTGGTATTATTTCTGATAATATCGCGAACCTGAACACAACCGGTTACAAGGACACGAAAGCGCGCTTTTCCACCCTGGTTACGTCGCCGGCTGGCGACCACTCCTATTCACCAGGCGGCGTACAGATCACCCCAAACCAGAATATCGACAAGCAGGGCCTGTTGCAGGCTTCAAGCTCACCCACCGATCTGGCGATTACCGGCAAGGGTTTTTTTGTAACCTCTTCCTCGGCGACAGCCGGGCAAGGCGAAACACATTTCACCCGCGCGGGCGCTTTCCGCACCAATGATCAGGGGTTTCTGCAAAATTCTGCCGGCAATTATCTGTTTGGCTGGCCCATCGACAATCTGGGCAATCTGCCTACGAACCTGAGCGACCTATCCGCCCTTAGACCTATCGACATCAGCAGCCTGACAGGCACCGCCGATCCGACGACTCAAATGTCCTTGCAGGCGAACCTGAAAGCCAGCACGCCCGTGCATCCTGCCGCGGGCACCTATGCTGTGGGACAGATCGCCGATGGCACAATCACCACCCCCGATTTTGTCCGCAGCATACAGTTCTATGACAGCCAGGGCGGCAGCCGCACAATGAACTTTGGCTTTATCAAAACCGCAGCCAATACCTGGGCGGCGGAAGCCTATGTTACGCCGGTTACCGATGTGCTGGTTGCAAGCCATCCGGCGGGCCGTGTCGCCGCTGGTAATCTGGTGTTCCAGACTGACGGCACACTTGATGCTGCCACCACATTTCCAACCCCATCACCGATGACGATTGCATGGGACACGGCGATCACCGGTCTTGGCACATCAAGCATCGCCCTGGATATCGGCACGGTGGGCCGACCAGACGGTATTACCCAGTTCGCCACCAACTCGGTTCTGGCGGCCGCCTCTATTAACGGCGCGGTGTTTGGCAACCTGCTAGGGCTGGAAGTCAGCAATGAAGGGTTTGTAACCGCGACGTTTGAAAACGGCATCCGACAGAAGATCTACAAAATTCCGCTGGCTGTGTTTCCTAATCCAAACGGATTGGCGGCGCGAAACGGTAATTCTTATGGCCAATCGGATACTTCGGGCACCTTTACCCTGCTGGAAGCCACCCGGGGCACGGCGGGACGAATAGACCCTAACGTGCTGGAAGCATCGACCGTCGAGCTGGCGGAAGAATTTACAAATCTGATTACAGCGCAACGGGCATATTCGGCCAACTCCAAAATCATCACGACAGCCGATGAAATGCTCGATGAGCTGATCCGTATCAAACGCTAATCCGCCTGACCGGGCGGCTGCTTAGCAGCCGTCCGGAAGCTTTGCGATACTTAATTAAGTCATTGTTAATATGTAGCTTTATCGCATTTTTAACTGTGACCTTTAGCGCTTCTTTAATGGCCCGGTGATATTATGAGTCTCAATAAAAATGGCCGCATCACAAAGAGCCAGTTTTAACAGGAAGCCAGTTTTGGCATGAGCTACGGGTAACAAAATGCTGAACCAAAGTCAGACCATTACATCGCTAAGTGTGGCGGGACCACACGGAACACCGATTTCGCTCGATGATCTGCCGCCACCCAACACCAAACGCTGGGTCATTCGTCGCAAGGCTGAAGTTGTAGCTGCTGTTCGGGGCGGATTACTGAGCCTGCACGACGCCTGCGAACGCTACACTCTGACCATTGAGGAGTTCCTTGCATGGCAAAGCGCATTGGAGCGCCACGGTCTGGCGGGGCTGCGGACGACACGGATACAGGATTATCGTGAAAATCCAGAATAACTTCCTTCCGCAAAATTATCTTTTCAAAAAAACCGGGAGCGGCGACGCTCCCGGTTTTTTATTTTTTATAGCTAACAAACAGTTTGAGCCGTCATTAACGAGATATTCACGTAGCACTGGGTAAATATTGCCGACATGCCAGAGGATGGCGCCTGGCGGACAAGATTACTGTGTGACGGATACCTGGATTTGAACGGATTTACAGAATTTTTACGAAAGCTGGGCGCAGGCCGCCTGATGGCGATGGGCGTTGTCACGGCTGGGCTTATTGCGTTTTTCACATATATGACGATGCAATTCACAACGCAGCCCATGTCCCTGCTCTATGCCGATCTTGATATGACGGATTCCGGCGAAATATTAAGCAAGCTGGAAGCGATGAATATCCCCTATCAATTGCAGGGCGATGGCAGCACGATTTTGGTGCCCCAGGACCAGGCGCGGCGATTACGGATGGCGCTTGCAGAACAGGGAATTCCTGCAGGCGGGACCGTAGGATATGAGATATTCGACAAATCAGATATGCTGGGGCAAACCAGCTTTGCCCAGAACATAAATCAGTTACGGGCAATGGAAGGTGAATTGGCCCGCACCATCCGGTCGATTTCCAGCATTTCGAATGCGCGTGTGCATCTGGTTATTCCCAAGCGTGAATTATTCGCATCGGGAAACAAGCAGGAACCGACAGCTTCAATAGTAATCAAATCGCGCGGACAGCTTAGCAGCGCGCAAGTCAACGCCATACTGCATCTTGCTGCATCCGCCGTTCCGGGGTTAAGCCCGTCACGGGTCGCCTTGATTGATGACAAGGGAAAATTGCTGGCGCGAGGCGTTGAAGACGACTTCGACAAAGGCAATGTTGCAAATATTCAGGACAAAAATACCGAATACGAAACCCTTATATCGGAACGGATACAAACCCTGGTCGGCAGTGTAGTTGGCCCGGAAAATATCCGCGTACAGGTAACTGCACAGATAAATCTTGATCGCATTACCGAAAATGCTGAAATTTTTGATCCCGATGGCCGGGTAATACGGTCAACCAGTGCGGTCGAGGAAGAGTCTGAAGATGCAAAACCAAAATCCGAAGGTGTGTCCGTCGCCAGCGAATTACCGGGTGCCGCCGACACCATTGGCGCAAAGGCCGACGACAAACTTCGCGATAGGCGCACGGAAGAAACATCCAATTTTGAAATATCAAGAACCACACGGGTAAAGACAAAAGAAGCAGGCGCAATTGAACGGATATCCGTCGCCGTTCTGGTAAATGGCGCCATGACTACACAGCCCGATGGCGCCCGGACATATACCCCGCGCAGTGAAGATGAATTAAAACAGATAGAATCACTGGTGCGAACCGCCATTGGCTATGATGAAAAACGCGGTGATCAGGTGCGAATCGCCAATTTGCGTTTTTCTGAAATGGAACTGGAGTCGCAAGATGCGGGTGAAGCGCCATTCCTGGGTATCGAAACCGGCGATTGGATGCGCTTCGCAGAAACGTCAATTCTGGGCCTCGTTGCATTGCTGACCGCCCTGTTTGTATTCCGGCCATTAATCACGCGCCTGCTTGAAGTTGGGCCTTATGCAGGCGGACAGATGCAGCCGACGCTTGCTGGCGGCGCAGGAGGAGTGCCGCAAATAACCGGACCTTCTTCATCAGGAAATCAGTCTGCGACGGCCAGTCAGCCAGGCATGATGGAAGGACCGGGGGCGATGCTTCAGATCCTTCAGTCCAAAGAACAACAACTCGACTCTATGATCGACATTGCAAAAATAGACGGACAGGTAAAGGCGTCATCGGTCAAAAAAGTTGGCGAAGTCGTTGGCAATCATCCAGACGAAGCAATAGCGATATTGCGGTCCTGGCTCCATGACAAAGAATAAGTAAAGAGGCAGCGAAAATTATGGTGAGCACACCACGCAACATTGAAGGACCGGAAAAGGCCGCCATCATTATGCTCGCTTTGGGCGAGGAACATGCTGCTGAGTTATGGCGCATGCTGGATGACGAGGAAATACGCGAGCTTTCCCAAATCATGTCGCATCTGGGACAGGTTCAGTCCGATACCGTTGAAAAACTTTTGCATGAATTTGTTTCGCGCCTATCAACCACCGGCTCCGTCGTTGGTTCCTACGAAGGAACCGAAAGGCTGTTGAGAAACCTTCTGGATGAGGAACGCGTCGCCACCATTATGGACGAAATTCGTGGTCCAGCTGGGCGCACCATGTGGGACAAACTTGGAAATGTAAATGAATCTGTGCTGGCAAGTTTTCTTAAAAACGAATATCCCCAAACCGTCGCCGTGGTTATGACCAAGGTAAAGCCCGATCACGCCGCGCGCGTTCTAGCGGCGCTCCCGGAAGATTTTGCACAAGAAGTCATCATGCGGATGTTACGCATGGAATCCGTTCAAAAAGAAATTCTTGATAAAGTCGAGAGCACTTTACGCACGGAATTCATGAACAATCTAGCCCGGACCAACCGCCGCGACGCGCATGAGGTGATAGCAGAAATATTTAATAATTTTGACCGGCAAACAGAAAACCGATTTCTTTCGTCACTTGAAGAGCGAAATCGTGAATCCGCCGAACGCATACGCGCACTGATGTTTACCTTCGAGGATTTAGGAAAACTTGATCCTGGAAGTGTGCAAACATTATTGCGTAATTTTGATAAATCCAAATTGGCCCTGGCGCTAAAGGGGGCATCCGATGGATTGCGGGATCTGTTCTTTTCAAATATGTCAGAACGGGCAGGAAAAATTCTGCGTGAAGACATGGAAGCAATGGGCCCTGTTCGCCTCAGCGAAGTGGATGAAGCGCAAATGTCAATGGTGTTGCTGGCCAAAGATCTCGCTGCAAAAGGCGAAATCATGATTGCCGACAGTAACAGCGACGACGAATTGGTGTATTGACCGGCCATGACACAAAACCTGAAATTTACATTTCAAAATCTGGATACGCAAAATAGCGATACGTTACGGGACAGCTTCGCGGCGCAAAAAAAACGTTCCTATACAGACAACCAGATAAAAGAAATCCAGGATGCGGCTTTTGCAGAAGGCGTAATTGCGGGCAAAGATTCGGCGCTGTTTAAAATTGAAAAACAGGCTGAAGAAACCCTGTCGGCGCTACTTTCGCAATATTCCACGCTTATTTCCGAAGTTTCCGGACACATTGCAATTCTGCGCAGGCAATCTGCCGAATTGGCGCTGGTAATCGCCAAAAAACTGGCATCGGTATTGATAGCGGAAAATCCAACGGCGGAAATCGAAGCGCTTTTTCTATCATGTTTGTCCAATCTTAATACAGAGCCCCGCATCGTGCTGAAGGTTGATGAAAAATTAATTGATATATTAAAAGAAAAAATTGATCGCATCACGATTACGACAGGCTACCCCGGGCGGGTCATACTTATTGGCGTCCCTGACACGACACCCGCGCAATGTGTAATTGAGTGGGCAGATGGAGGGGTCAGCTACCGTTCACCTGAACAGCTTGAGCATATCGATCAGGTGATTGCCAACTATGTATCCCGGGTTGATTCAATTGATGCCGGTGTGGAACCGGATTTTGTTACACCCAAAAATACTGAAATTGATGCCAACCAAAAATTTATGGATTCTACAAAATGAGTAATGAAAACGGAATTGACTGGGAAAATCTCGAAGATGAAGTTCAGCATGGCCTGCCTTCTGTTACCACAGATGGCAATGTCGATGGCAGCCTGACAAATGAAGAAGGCGGGGCTCGCTCAGCCAACGAACTGGAAGCAGTGTTCGATATTCCGGTGAATGTTTCTGCTGTTCTTGGAAAAGCATATCTGGAAGTCAGCCAGCTTATGAAGCTGGGGCCTGGAACTATTGTTGAGCTGGATCGCAAGGTCGGCGAAGCGATAGATATTTTCGTTAACAACCGTCTTGTAGCGCGCGGTGAAGTTGTTGTGATTGATGACAGGCTGGGGGTGACCATGACTGAAATCATCAAGGGCGACAGAACCTAGTTTCTGGATCTGGAGTATTGGAAAATGGATTTCGCAACAGTTCTTGGCCTTGGCGGCGGCATCATTTTATTGTTCATTGCCATCTTGCTTGGCGGTTCCGCTATCGCATTTATCGACATCCCTTCACTACTCATAGTAATGGGCGGGACCGTCACCGTGACAATGATTTCCTATTCGATTCCAGAAATTATGAATACACAGCGCATGATATTGCAAACCATTTTTACTGCACGCGATGACATTCAAAGCATCGCGCGCGAAGTCATTGCGATTTCCGAGCGTGCTCGCCGTCAAGGCGAAAAGGATATCGAACGGCTGATGAAATCAATTAATGACAAACCCATGCTGGCGCATGGATTTGCGATGATGCTGGACGGAATTCCGCCTGCTGAGGTAGAGCGCATACTGCGTCAGGAAGTGGCTGCCATGGTAAACCGCCACAATCGTAGCGCCGGGGTGCTGCGGCGCGCTGCTGAAGTTGCCCCAGCCATGGGCCTTATAGGAACGCTTTTGGGGCTGGTTCAACTTCTCGGAAATTTACAGCAGCCGGAAAGCATCGGTCCGGCCATGGCATTGGCGTTGTTGACCACATTATATGGCGCGGTCTTGTCAAATATGGTGCTGGCGCCGCTTGCATCAAAGCTTGAACGGAATTCCGCGAATGAAGCCATGGTGCTGAATATTTATGCCCTTGGCGCTGCTTCAATAAGCCGTCAGGAAAGTCCAAGACGACTTGAAATGCTGATTAATTCTATCTTGCCACCGGCGAAGCGCGTCCGCTATTTCGATTAATGACCGTCATAAGGAGATATAAAGATGCGTATACTGATTATAGGAAATATGAATGGCGAGATGGGGGCCGCGTCCAAAATAGCCATAGAAAAAGGAGCTAAAGTATCTATTGCCGGCAATATAGATGATGCTCTCGTTGCGCTACGTGACGGCCGTGGGGCCGATCTGTTGATGGTTGATGTCAATCTTGATATTGCACGTTTGATCAAACAGCTTGATGCTGAACATATTCATGTTCCGGTAGCGGCATGTGGAATTAATGCGGACAGCGAACAAGCGGCAAATGCCATTCGCGCTGGCGCCAAGGAATATATTCCACTGCCCCCAGATGCCGTTCTTATCGCGGCAATACTGGAGGCGGTTTCTGATGAAACACACAAGGTGATTTATTCCGATGCAGCCATGGCCGCCGTCTTGCGCATGGCGGATCAGGTTGCGCCCAGCGAGGCCAGCATTCTGATAACCGGCGAATCCGGCACGGGCAAAGAAGTAATGGCCCGCTATGTACATAGAAAATCCAAGCGGTCGGATATGCCGTTTATTTCAGTTAACTGCGCTGCCATTCCGGAAAACCTGCTGGAATCAGAATTATTCGGGCATGAAAAAGGCGCTTTCACGGGTGCTATCGCGCGGCGCATCGGTAAATTCGAAGAGGCCGAAGGCGGCACGATCCTGCTTGATGAAATTAGTGAAATGGATGTGCGGTTACAGGCAAAACTGCTTCGCGCATTACAGGAACGTGAAATTGACCGCGTCGGCGGCGGCAAACCTATCAAGGTGAATATCCGGGTTATCGCCACATCAAACGTTGATTTGTTGCAGGCGGTGCGCAATGGCACTTTCCGTGAGGATTTGCTGTACCGTTTGAATGTTGTAAATCTTTCTATCCCGCCATTGCGGGCACGGCCGGGCGACATTATTGCCTTGGCTAAATATTTTGTAGAAAAATATGCCAAGTCAAACGGGCTGCCCCAGAAACCTATTTCTGAAAAGAGCCGCCACCTGCTGCAGGCGCACCCCTGGAGAGGTAATGTTCGTGAATTGGAAAACACCATTCATCGCGCATTGTTACTTTCTCAGATGAGTGAGATAGAACCGGAAGCCATTGTTCTGCCTGATGGGTCAACACAGCAATATCCCGCGCACGCTGCCATCGCTACTGGACCGGCGGCTCGCGCAGCATCCACAGCTGAAGACACAGTGCGCGGCATGGTTGGACGCACTGTCGCGGATGTAGAGCAGGATTTAATCCTGAATACGCTCAATCATTGCCTTGGAAACCGCACACATGCGGCAAACATACTTGGCATATCCATCAGGACGTTGCGTAACAAGCTGAATGCGTACCGTGATACGGGGATAAATATTCCCGCCCCGGCCGGAGATTCCGTGGATCGTGTTTCTGCATGATGAGGAAATACACAGTTCCATTCGTCATGGTAGAAACATAATATGAGTGATAGCCCCGCATCTCCAGTCACCGGTCTTACCCTGGGCGGACTGATGACCAGCGTGCGTCTCGCCACAATGCGTGGCGATATTGGCATTGCGTTGGGTATTATCGGCATTCTGGTGGTTTTGATTATACCCCTTCCGGCATGGCTGCTGGATTTTGCGCTCACACTATCGATTACATTCTCCGTGCTAATTTTGATGACGTCGCTGTTTATTGAAAAACCACTGGATTTCAGCGCTTTTCCAATTATTTTGCTGATTTCAACAATGCTTCGTTTGTCACTTAATCTCGCTTCCACAAGATTAATTCTTGCCGAGGGACATGCAGGAACCGAAGCCGCCGGTCAGGTCATTCATGCTTTTGGCAATCTGGTGATGGAGGGAAACTTCGTCATCGGCATTATCGTGTTCGCCATATTGATGATTGTAAACTTTGTCGTAATCACAAAAGGTTCCGGCCGCATTGCCGAAGTTGCCGCACGCTTTAGCTTGGACGCGATGCCTGGTAAACAGATGGCTATTGATGCCGATTTAAGTGCGGGCTTGATAGATGAAAGCACCGCGAAATTCCGCCGCAAAGAACTGGAGGATGAATCCTCGTTCTTTGGCGCAATGGACGGCGCCGCCAAATTTGTGCGTGGTGACGCCATTGCAGGGTTGATGATTACCTTTATCAATGTAATTGGCGGCATCATTATTGGTGTTGCACAAAAAGGCCTTAGCCTCACAGAGGCAGGAAGCTCCTACACCACGCTGACAGTCGGCGATGGCCTGGTAACGCAAATTCCTGCTCTTATTGTTTCGACAGCAGCGGGTTTGCTGGTTTCAAAAGCCGGTGTAAGCGGCGCCGCCGACAAGGTATTGGTCACCCAGCTTTCGGGCTATCCGCAGGCGCTTGGCCTGTCCTCGTTCCTGCTCGGACTTATGGGATTGCTTCCCGGAATGCCATTTTTTCCCTTCTTTGTGTTATCGGTGGGTTCTGGCTGGCTGGCATGGTACGTCACCAAAAGCAAACGCGAGGCATTGGAAACCATTGCAGACGAGCAAATCAAGGCAGCGCAAACACCGACAACTGACGAGCCCATTCAAACGGCGCTCGCAATAGATGATTTACGCCTTGAACTTGGCTATGGCTTGCTTCCGCTTATCAATGAGCAAGGCAATCATCCGTTGACGGATCAGATTAAGGCGTTACGCAGACAGATTGCATCGGAAATGGGGTTTGTCATGCCCTCTGTGCGAATTCTGGATAATATTCAGCTTCCTGCCAACGGCTATGTTATCCGCGTAAAGGAAGTTGAATCCGGAAGTGGTGAACTTAGAATTGGCCATTTGCTGGTAATGGACCCCCGTGGCGCGCCAATTGATCTGCCGGGTGTGGAAACAAAAGAGCCTACATTTGGAATGCCGGCAATGTGGATTGACGAATCCCTGCGCGAGGAAGCTTCGTTCCGCGGCTATACGGTCGTCGATCCGCCCACGGTGATTACGACCCATCTGACAGAAACCGTACAGCAAAACATGCGTGAATTGCTCTCCTATGGCGAGACGCGGAAATTGCTGGATGATCTGCCACCGGCACACCAAAAATTGCTGGATGATATTTCGCCGTCACAAATCACCCTGTCGGGTATTCAGCGCATACTGCAACTTCTTCTTGCCGAGCGCGTTTCAATTCGTGACCTGCCTACCATACTGGAAGGTATTTCTGAAGCAGTTGGATTTAGTCAGAATATCGGGGCCATCAACGAACATGTCCGTGCACGGCTGGCGCGCCAGATATGCCATCAGAATATTGGTCCCAGCGGATATGTACTGCTAATCAGCCTGTCACCAGAATGGGAACAAATCTTTGCGGAATCAATTATTGGCCAGGGTGATGACCGGCAATTGGCGATGCAGCCAAGCCGGTTGCAGGAATTTATTGGTGCAGTGCGTCTGAAATTTGATCAGGCCGCCGAGGCAGGACAGGTCCCTGCCCTGCTGTGCAGCCCATTCATCCGTCCTTTCGTACGTTCGATTGTGGAACGCTTCCGCCCCCAAACGAGCGTCGTCTCTCAAAATGAAATCCATCCGCAAGCTAAAATCCGCACCATTGGGCAAATATAGGGAAAACCAAAAAAGTGCGCTTTAGAACGATTACCGCAGCAACCATGGAAGCCGCAATGGCAGAATTGCGCGCGACGCTAGGCCCTGATGCGATAATCCTGAGTAGCGAGTGCACAAGCAATGGCAAGGTTTCCATACGCGCAGCAGTCGAACATTCCTCTCCGGAAAACCCGCAATTTCAGGAAATGCAGGCCCCCTTTTTAGATGGGAAACATCAAGACACATTTGACGGTATAGAAAACGCCCTAACCTTTCATCGCGCACCACAAGCAATTAACGCCATGCTACTGGAAACACTGGGAACAATGGCAGCCTGTAATCCGGTACAGGCCCTGGCTGCGGCTCTGGAGTTGCGTTACGATTTTGCTTCTATTCCAATACATCCCGTGCGGCCTATTTTATTAATTGGACCAACTGGCGCCGGTAAAACCCTTACCGCTGCAAAACTCGCCGCACGATCGGTTCTTGCAGGTAACGAGACGATGCTGATTACAACTGACCTGGTCCGTACTGGCGGCGCAGAGCAGCTTGAAGCTTATGCAAGATCTATGAATGTACCGATGCACCGGGCCGCCGACGGCATGGAATTGGCCGCCTTATTAGATTCAAAGCAGAGTATAAAAAATTGCATTATTGATACTGTCGGAACGTCTCCGTTTAATTTGACTGAGCTAAAGTCTCTCAGAAACCTTGTCATGGCTGTTGATTGCGATCCGGTTCTGGTGCTGCCTGCCGGTGGCGATTCTGTTGAAGCATGTGAGATCGTCAACATTTTTTCCGGCCTTGGCGCCCGTGGCATGATTGTTACAAAACTGGATGTAACAAGACGGTTAGGAAGCATATTAGGTGCACTTGAGGCCGCAGCCATGACACTGCATCATGTCAGCATTACGCCTTTTGTGGCGAATGGCCTGGCCTCAATAACACCGGTCGCACTAGCACGCCTTTTGCTCGAGGATCCGGCAGAACATGAATCATTTTTAGAACTGGAGCAGGCCGCACAATGACGGAGGAACCCGTATTGACCTCACCCGCGAGAATATTATCTGTCGACGGAGAAATTAATTCCAGCAGGCGCGCATTGGCGCGGCAAAGCAATCTTATTGCTGTTGCATCCGGCAAAGGCGGCGTCGGAAAAACCTGGTTTTCAATTACTTTATCACAGGCATTGGCCGGTTTTGGGAACCGTGTATTACTGGTAGATGGCGACCTGGGATTGGCCAATGTGGATGTGCAGCTTGCCATGTCCCCCATACATGACCTGGCAAGTGTCGTGGCCGGTAAAATCAGCTTCGCCGGCGCCATATCCGCTTTTTCGGGCGGAGCGTTACCCGCGAGCGTCGGCAGCGTATCCACGCATCGTGCCGCAATGGGCTTTGATGTGCTGGCAGGAAGATCTGGTTCCGGCGCATTGGACACTTTGAGCCGCAGGCAGATTGAAACATTGTGCAGCGACCTGATAAAGGCTGCCATCCAGTATGATCATTTGATCGTGGACCTGGCTGCCGGAATGAACAGCCACATGATGCCTTTATTTTCCCGCATCGGAAAGGCGCTGATCGTCGTAACGGATGATCCCACATCAATCACCGATGCATATGCGATGATAAAATTTCTTGCAATGACACACCCTGAACTGGATATTCGAATTATTGTGAATATGGCGGACAGCAGGACACAGGCCGAAAAAACTTTCGGTGCTGTACATCGCGCCTGCGAACATTTTCTGCAATTTACCCCAAAAATGGCGGGTTATATCATCCGGGACAAGCACGTTACCCAGGCGATCCGCGCGCAGGCACCGCTTCTGGCGCGTTATCCGCAAAGTGAATCTGCCCAGCAGGTTCAGCAGATTGCAGCGTCACTGCAAACGCGGACGCCACGGGGCCTGATATGATGCACGCGATCCCCGCCCAGGACAGCATGGAAATTATCCTGCACATTACAGCGACAACGCATGAAAATCCGCCCATGAACCGGATTGTTAATTTTGCTGCGTAAAGTACGCCTGTTTTTTTTATAATAATTATTTCCCGGATGCTTTGCGTTGATGGCTTTCAACCGCCTGATCGTCGCTTGCAATCTGCTCCAAACGATCCCGTTCTTTTATTTTCCGGGATGCCTGGTTGGCGGCGGCAATCTCCTGCCGCTTAAGCGCCTTGTAAGCTTCACCAACAGATTCCAGCGCTTCAACAATCATTTCATCAATTGACTGAATGGATCTCTGGATATTTTCGCGCTGCATGATAGCGGCCTGTGCAAATGCGCCGTAAGAAAAACCTACATCGCCATGAATTCCGGTTTCCGAGTTGATGAACGCCTGCTCCCGGACAATAGAAATTTCCACCGCCTGCATTCTTTTCTCAAAATCCGCGCGAGATGCATAGAGTTCCGCCAGGCGCTTGCGCTTTTCATCGACCTGCCACTTGTGCAAGCGGACAAGAGTGTTGCGTGTTTTCATTTACAGTACCTAACTAACCGAGTATTTCCGCCAGATACGAAAATTCCGCATCAAACGCAGTAAGCTCATCGGGCTTCTGTTCTAAAAACCTGTCGAGCAATGGAAACCGCTTCACGGCCTCATCAACTTCTATGTCCGCGCCGGCGCGATATGCACCAAGGCGAACCATTTCCGCCATGTCTTCATAAACCGCCAGAAGTTTTCTTGCACGGATGATCAATTTAGTCTCTTCAGGTGAATTACATTTCGGCATGGTACGAGAAACTGAACGCAAAACATTTATCGCCGGATAACGTCCACGTTCCGCAATGGCGCGTTCCAGAACAATATGCCCATCCAGAATAGAACGGACCGCATCTGCAACCGGTTCATTATGGTCATCCCCTTCAACCAGCACCGTGAATAATCCAGTGATACTTCCTTTGGATATACCGGGCCCGGCCCTTTCAAGCAGCTTCGGTAATTCTGAAAATACCGTCGGCGTATATCCCTTGCTTGTTGGAGGCTCTCCGCTGGAAAGGCCAATTTCGCGCTGAGCCATTGCAAAACGGGTAACGGAATCCATCAGGCACAAAACATCTAATTCCTGATCACGAAAATATTCGGCCGTGGCCATTGTCACATAAGCGGCCTGACGCCGCATCAAGGCCGGCTCATCCGACGTCGCGACGATGATTACGCTGCGCTTAAGTCCTTCCTCACCCAGATTTTCTTCTATGAACTCCCGCACCTCACGGCCACGTTCACCTATAAGCCCTATCACCGTGACATCTGAATCGGTGTTTTTCGCAAGCATTGATAGCAGGACCGATTTCCCAACACCGGAGCCCGCAAAAATGCCCATGCGCTGTCCCCGGCAACAAGTCGCAAAACTGTTAATCGCCCTGACCCCAAGGTTAAGCTTGCGTCCAACAACCTGACGGGAATGCGCCGGAGGGGGGCTTGCCCGCAGCGCATAACCGGCAGGACCGGCGCCCAGCGGCCCCTTGCCGTCAATGGGCTCCCCCATCGCGTTGATAACTCTTCCAAGCCAGTTTTTAGCCGGCCGAATCGACGGATCATGAGACGTGATGACCACCTTACAGCCCAAACCAATGCCTTCAAGCGGCCCAAACGCCATGCAAAGAGCGCGTTCCTGCCTAAAACCGACAATTTCGCAGCCTATTTCCTGGGTGTCACGGGCGTGAATCACACCGCGGGCCCCAACACTAACAGAATGGATGCCGCTAACCTCGATCAACAGGCCCTGCACACTGACAACCCGTCCATAATAGCTATAGGGTTGGATTCGTTCGATTTCTGCTAGTAAGGATTGCAAGCCAATACCGCCGTAAATAGTTTAATCATTGAATCGGGAGAATAGGAGAAACCACTTAAGACCACGTAAAGAGCTAATTATATAAATTAATACAAACGCTTATAATTTTTTATTTGTTCACTTCAGGTCGAAAAAATTGGGAATAAAAATAATTGTTGTTAACCTTTTTTAACCTTTTTGCCTTATGTTGCTATTAACCAAACGACATCTCGGGAAAAAAAGCCATGCGAGTTCTCCTAATTGAAGACGATAGCGCAACAGCTCAGGGCATTGAACTTATGCTTAACCAGGCCGGTTTTAATTTATACACTACCGATTTGGGGGAGGAGGGCCTGGATTTAGGCAAGCTCTATGACTACGATATCATCATTCTCGATTTGAATCTGCCCGACATGAGCGGCTTTGACGTTCTGAAAAAACTGCGACAGGCAAAGGTTTCCACGCCTATTTTAATTCTTTCCGGTCTGTCCGATATGGAAAGCAAGGTTCAGGGGCTTGGCATCGGCGCTGACGACTTTATGACCAAGCCATTTCATAAGGATGAAATGATCGCCCGTATTAATGCGATTGTCCGCAGATCACAGGGCCACGCCCAGTCTGTAATCAAAACCGGGCAATTGACCGTGAACCTGGACGCCAAGACCGTCGAAGTTGATGGCCATCGGGTTCATCTGACCGGCAAGGAATATGCGATGCTCGAACTGCTTTCGCTTCGCAAGGGAACGACGCTGACCAAGGAAATGTTCCTTAATCATCTTTATGGCGGGATGGATGAACCCGAACTCAAGATCATCGACGTCTTTATATGCAAGCTCCGCAAGAAATTGGCGGCGGCAACCGGCTCTGAACATTATATCGAAACTGTTTGGGGGCGCGGCTACGTTCTTCGCGATTCTGAATCGCCCGTTGCTAGCAAAGAAAAAGCTGCCTGACACATTTCCAAATAAGCAAAAAAAACACCCCAATAAGCCTGGGGTGTTTTTTTGTGAAAATAATTTTGAATGAGCTATCTGGCCAAGCCAGCCCAAATGGGCGCCTTCAACTCGGATGATGCTGGCAAACTCTTCTCCGCAACAGACGATGCTTTGGTATACACACCGCGCAATCCCTTTATGGGGACAAGAGAATTTGTTAAACCAAGTACGGTTTCCGCCGCACCAAGAAACAGAACCCCATCGTCCGGCATTTGCTTTGCCATACGTTCGAGCACATCCTTCTTGGTCGCCTGGTCGAAATAGATCAGCACATTCCGGCAGAAGATTATATCAAATGCTCCCAATCCGGAAAAACTTGAAAGCAGATTGCCTTCCTTTAGCTGAACCATGGCGCGCAAGGCAGCATCGACCTGCCACATTTCACCAATTTGCTTGAAATATTTTACCAGCATCTGAATTGGCAAACCGCGCTGTACTTCGAACTGGCTGTACATGCCTGCGCGCGCCTTTTCCAGGACTTCTTTAGAAATATCTGTGCCTATAATATCAACACGCCACCCCTGAAACGACGCCGCCATTTCTTTCAAAATCATGGCAATGGAATAGGGTTCCTGGCCGGTTGAGGCCGCCGCAGACCATATACGCAATTGCCGCTGTGATTGGCGAGCCATCAAAAATTTTGGCAACACCTCGGCGTGTAAATTATCAAAAGGCATTTTATCACGGTAAAAAAATGACTCATTCGTGGTCATTGCTTCCATGACATCCTGGATAAGACTTTGGTCTTTTCCAAGCCGTAATTCTTGAACAAGTTCAGTCAGGCCGGGCAGATTTCGTTTGCGCGTAATTGGCAACAGCCGACTTTCAACCAGATACATCTTGTCAGCTCCTAGCACGAGGCCGGAACTGCTCTTCAGAAAGTTTGCCAGAAATTCGAAATCACCTGGTTTCATGCGGCAACTCCCTTAAGATAGCGCGTTAGCAATATAGCCATCTCAGATAATGGAACAACTGCACTGCATAAGCCAGCTTCTGCAACTGCGCCCGGCATCCCCCATACGACGCTGCTTTTTTCATCCTGCGCAATGACAGAACCGCCAGCCTCTACCAGTTTGCGGCTGCCGTCACGCCCGTCATGACCCATTCCTGTTAAAATGACGCCAAGCGCACCGGCGCCGTAAATTGCAGCGATGCTCTCAAACATTGGGTCTACCGCAGGACGGCAATAATTCACCTGCGCATTCTGATCCAGATGAACCACTTTGTCTGCGCCCTTACGGACAATTGTCATGTGATAATTACCAGGTGCGACCAAAATTTCGCCATTACGTAACGGATCACCATGCGCCGCCTCACGGGCAGGTATACCAGTAGAACTCCGAATATGTTCTGCCAGGATTGCAGTGAAGGTTGGTGGCATGTGCTGTGTAATCACAACGGGCACAGTAATCGCCTTTTTTAAGCCCCCAAGCAAAGCAAACAGCGCCTGTGGACCACCTGTTGAACTTCCAATAGCAAGAATGTCCGGTTTCGTTTTTGAATGCGATCGCAAGATAATTTCTTTTGCTTGAGTGCCCATCTTGACCGCTGCGCGAGGTGCTACACCCGTAGGCCGAACGGGCATTTGCGCGCCGCCCCGTTTCCCCTTGCGCATTGCGGCGCCAAGAGATTTTACCTTCAACAATAACTCGCGCTGAAAATCCGCAGTCGCAGTACCGCTGCGTGCCGATTCAGGCTTGGGCAGATAATCAACGGCCCCCATTGAAAGCGCGCGAATGCTGATGTCCGCATTCCGGTGCGTCAGCGTTGACGCCATTAATACCTGAATACCCGGAACTTCCTTGATTATGAGCGGCAATGCCGTCAAACCATCCATTTCAGGCATCTCAATATCAAGAATTACAATTTCCGCGCCGGATGATTTTACGTGCTGTACCGCCTGCGCACCATTGTGATAGGAGCCGACGATCTGGCACTCCGGATCAGCAGAAATCCAGCGATGCAGCATTCCCCGAATAACGGCTGAATCATCAACCAGCATCACCCGGACAGGCCCCACTGAATCAACATTCACTGCAACAGAATTATTGGGATGGGATACAATTGACACAAAATTACGCCTTTCAATCAAACTTGATACCTGTACTAAACAAGCCCGACCTCGACAAATTTTGTCTCAATGATCTCCCGATCAAAAGGCTTCATAATATATTCGTTGGCGCCAGCCTGTATCGCCTCTGTGATATGCTTGATATCGTTTTCGGTTGTACAGAAAATAACAACGGGAGAATTACCGCCATTTTCCGCGCGAAGCAGACGAAGAAAATCTATTCCGTTCAGCACGGGCATATTCCAGTCGAGAAGAATGGCGTCAGGCATTTTAGAACGGCATAAATTAAGCGCCTCTTGTCCATCCACTGCCTCAAGAGTGTCGAAATGTAAATCTTCAAGAATTTGACGGGCAACTTTTCGAATGACGCGTGAGTCATCCACAATCAGGCAGGACTTCATTCTCTTGCACTCCTTTGTACCAACGCCCACATAGTTTTCTACGCCGCCATAGCCCCATTCAGCAGAAGAATGATTTTATCAAGCTGAATTACCACCATCAGCCTGTCTTCAAGCCTGAAAATACCTTCTGACACATCTCGCAGCTTGGCATCCAGATTGGATGGATTGCGTTCAAAACAATTCGCTTCAAGGCTTAGTACTTCGCCAACCGCGTCAACCAGCAAACTGTATGGTTCACCCTGATATTCAATCACGACGGCCATAACCTGAGCGCCAGGATCGCGTGGTTCAAACCCCAGTCTTTGACGCAGGTCAATTGCTGTAACAATTCGACCGCGCAAGTTTAAGACGCCCGCCACTTCTGGCGGCGCCATTGGCACATGGGCCAACTTGCTTGGGACGAAAACATCATGCACTTCCAGCACCGGGATACCAAACAACTGCCCCCCCACACTCATCGTTACATAATCTGAGGTCGCAGTGTTACCCGGCATGCGCGCTTCGTTATCGGTCTGCATGGTGTTCGTGCTCATACTGCTTCTCCATATACCGACAAGGTTTCAGTCAGGCTGCGTAACAATGCGCCACGGTCCATCTTTACGACATAGTCAGAGAAGCCAACCGCTCTGCCCCGCTCAAAATCATCGGCTGTTCCGTGGGCTGAAATTGCGACTATCGGTGTATCTCCCCAGCGCTCATCCGCCTTGATCATGGAGGCCAATTCAAATCCGCTTATCCCCGGCATTTCTATGTCACTGACAATCGCATCAAATGTAAAACCTTCATCTCTCAGCGCCAATGCCTGCTCTGCATTTTCGACGGCCGTTACCTTGTAGCCTGCAGTTCCGAGCACAGGGGCCAGCATATTCCGGAAGAATGGGCTGTCATCTATCAGGAGTATGCGCCGCGCCGCTTTCACCCTGGTTTTCCTGCTTTCCTCAAACCAGTCCGGGAAAGCCACTACCAGATAATGGCTTACATCTATCACCTCGGTAGCGGCGTTAGCGATGACTGCTGTGCCTACTATCCCGGTGGTATCCGACGTGAGTTCAATTTTCAGGACATCTTCGACAATGTCGACAATTTCATCCACTGCCAGACCCATGGTGCGCGTTTCATCAGTAAACACCAGCATCTGCTGGCGCCCCTCTGTCCGCAGGGGATAATTATCCGAAATACGCACTAGCGGCATAAGCTGGCCACGGTACTGGATAACATCACGTCCATTTGAATGTTCAACGATAGAACAATCCAGCTCTTCCAGACGCGCTACAAGCGATAGCGGTACGGCCTTGGGCGTGTCATCACCTGCACGGAAAATTAGCAGCGAGACCTTTTTATCCCCTTCCTCGGTTACTGCCGCCTCAACCTTGGTTTCATCCTGGTCAACCGCAATATTGCCATACATATTGGCAATACCATTTGGATCAAGGATCATGATCACGCTACCATCACCCAGAATGGTGTTACCGGAGAACACAGATATATGGCGCAGAATAGGTGCAACCGGCTTAACAACAATTTCTTCTGTATCAAATACACGATCAACGACGATACCGAAGCGAAATGCGCCAACTTGCGTCACCACAACAAAGTCATCCTTGGGGCGTTTCCCGGCAACCAGATTGTCCTGTCCCCCATCAATACCTGATACAGGGGGGGCCTTGCGATTCATCCGTAATACGTCATTCAGATAGACAAGCGGCAGAAGCTGATCACGCAGGCGCAATACCGGCGATGATTTTAGCTGCTCAATCTTATGTTCGGAATTATCTGATGCCCGAACCAGCTCTATGACGCTGATTTGCGGAATGGCGAAACGTTCGCCATAAGATTCCACGACAAGCGCCGACACGATAGCCAGGGTCAGCGGTATCTTGACCGTAAAGACAGATCCTTTTCCCTGCGTCGAACGAACATCAACTGTACCGCCGATCTTTTCGATATTTGTACGGACAACATCCATACCCACGCCGCGTCCTGAAACGCTGGTGATTTTCTCGGCGGTTGAAAATCCAGCCTTGAAAATAAAATTACCGATTTGCAAATCGCTCATTTCTTCAAGCTCTGCCTCGGTGGCCAGGCCAGATGAAATGGCTTTCTGTTTGATCCGCTCAATATTCAGCCCCGCACCATCATCAGAAATCTGAATAATGACGTGCCCACCTTCATGATAGGCATTGAGCTTGATTGTACCCAGATCGGTTTTTCCCGCCGCCAGCCGCTTATCCGGCTTCTCCAATCCGTGATCGGCTGAATTTCGAATCATATGCGTGAGCGGATCCTTGATCAACTCTAGCACCTGACGATCAAGTTCGGTTTCCGCGCCGATCATTTTCAGTTCGATCTTTTTGCCCAGTTCATGGCTAAGATCACGTACAATTCTGGGAAGCTTCTGCCAGGCATTACCGATCGGCTGCATGCGGGTTTTCATAACCCCTTCCTGCAACTCGGTTGTCACCAGATTCAGGCGCTGCAACGGCACCTTGAATTTACTGTCCTCCTGATCACGCACGATTTGCATAAGCTGGTTACGGGTCAACACCAGTTCGCTGACCATTGTCATCAGATCTTCCAGGAGATCAACCGTTACACGGACTGACTGATTGGCGATTGATGTATCGGAGTTCTTTGCCGCCGCCTCGTTTGATGATTTTTTAGCTTTGGAATTTGACTGCGGCGCATGGTCCTGCGTTTCATCATCATCATCAACGGCTTCGGCCACAACGGATTTTGCAACTTTGACAGGCGCCGGACATTCATCGGGGCCTGGCGCCGCGTTGAATGCAGCTTCCAACTCCTCCATGGAAACTTCGCCAGGCAGCAATTCGCGGCCAAGCACCGGCTCAATCTTGCGTTCTCCATCAGCAAAGCTGTTTGAGGGGGTATCTTCGGCCATTTCTTTTTTGACCGGTTTCTTTTTTTCAGCTTCCGCTACTTGCGAGGGGGCGGAGACAGCCATTTTACCGGATGCAACTTCATTCAGTTTATCAATCAGTTCTTTATCATTACCTTCCGGCTCACATTCATTGGCTTCCAATTCCGCCAGAATGGTTTTAATCGCATCAATGGATTTCAGGATGAGGCTTACCGCTTCCGTGGAAACCTTCAATTCACCGTCGCGGAACTTTCCCAACACATTTTCAGAGGCATGCGCTACCGATTCAAGGCGTGGAAGCCCAAGAAATCCGCATGTCCCCTTAACGGTATGAACAAGCCGGAAAATATTATCCAGCACCGCCTTATCCGTCGGGTTTTTTTCAAAACGGACAAGCTCAACGTCGACGACATCGAGGCTTTCGTTCGTTTCTGTCAGAAATTCGCTAAGTAAATCGTCCATATCGCTGACCCCGTTTTTGCACTTATCCTGGGGCTTGGATTTAGAACGCTGCAAACACCAGGTACCAATACAGATACTGGATTCGTATTAAGAAGCCGTAAAGTTAGCCAGTATCGGCGTCAGATAATGAACGCGCCTTGCAGAAGTAATTGTTCAGGTTGAACGGACATTTGCAGATTTCCACCCATCAGACGGGCGATCAATCCGGTATAAAAGGCCTGGGCGGCGCGGGGCGCCAGGCTGGCCACAGCCATGTTCCCGTTGAGAATTTCTGCCATGCCATCAATGGGGCGCACCATGGGCCCGCTGGCGTTTATTGCTATGTTCGTCGTCCCGCCTTCCTGCCTAAGGGCCGCGACCAGAATTCCGCCCCTGGGTAGCGATTCAGCAGCCAGAAAGGCGGCGTTAGCCAGTAATTTAGCCGGCATTCGCCCCGTCGCACCCAGATCACAACGCCATTCCAGGGTAATTTTATGATCTTCCAGCACGGCAGCGGTTACCTTTTTCGCTTCCCCCATATCGACCATTCCATCAGGACCGCCTGATGAACCATAGGCCAGACGGGCAAATTGCAGCCTGTGTGCAGCCCTGTCGGCGCTTTGCGTAATCAGGCGCATCGCCATTTCCCGCATTTCGGCGTCAGTTTCGTCCGCCAGAACCTCCAGGCCATTGGTAA